>Ga0209798_10000025_pt1 | contig 97847 bp, 80 predicted proteins | sample DOMMetBare3Fresh_FD_187475 | JGI IMG/M metagenome (GOLD analysis project Ga0209798, IMG submission 187475) | Wetland sediment microbial communities from St. Louis River estuary, USA, under dissolved organic matter induced mercury methylation -... | ecosystem: Environmental > Aquatic >...
GGCGGAACGAGCCGGGGTGCCGGTGGTACCGCTCGCCATCCGTGGCACCCGCCGCGCGCTGCGCGCGAAGACTTTCGTGCCCCGCTGGTCTCGCATCGAGGTCGAGGTGCTCGAGCCGATTGCGGCCGGCGCCCCGGGGGAGCCTGCCGCTATGCTGCGGAATTCCGCGCGCGAGCGCATTGCGGCGGCGTTGCCGGAACCGCTCCTCTAGGCTCACATGTTGCGGCGGTACTGGCCCCCGACGGCGTAGAGCGCGCGGGAAATGCGGCCCAGCGACGCCGCTTTGACGGTCTCCATCAGCTCACCGAACACATTGCCACCGGTTGCGGCCGTCGCCTGCAGGCGCTGCAATGCCGCTTCCCGGGCGCTCGCATGCGCCGCATTGAATGCGCGCACCGCGATCACCTGGGCCTGCTTTTCCTGCTCGGTTGAGCGGATCAGCTCGGCGTGCCGGTTCTCGTCGGGATTTGCGTGCTCCGGCAGGAATGTGTTGACGCCGACGATCGGTAGGCTGCCATCGTGCTTCTTGTGCTCGTAGTAAAGCGACTCTTCCTGGATCTTGCCGCGCTGGTACATGGTCTCCATCGCACCCAGCACGCCGCCGCGTTCCGAGATGCTGTCGAATTCCCGGTAAACGGCTTCTTCGACCAATTCGGTCAGGCGCTCGAGCACAAATGAACCCTGCCAGGGATTCTGGTTCTGGTTGAGGCCGAGCTCACGCGCGATGATCAGCTGGATCGCGACCGCCCTTCGCACGCTTTCCTCGGTCGGCGTCGTGATCGCCTCGTCATAGGCATTGGTGTGCAGGCTGTTGCAGCTGTCAAAAAGCGCGTACATGGCCTGCAGCGTCGTGCGGATGTCGTTGAACTGGATCTCGCGCGCGTGCAGCGAACGGCCGGACGTCTGCACGTGGTACTTCAGCATCTGGCTGCGCGGCCCCGCGCCATAGCGATCACGCATCGCACGCGCCCAGATACGGCGCGCGACCCGGCCGATCACCGCGTATTCAGGGTCCATGCCATTCGAGAAGAAGAACGACAGGTTCGGTGCGAAATCGTCGATGCTCATGCCGCGCGACAGGTAGTACTCGACAATCGTGAAGCCATTCGCCAGCGTGAACGCAAGCTGCGAGACCGGGTTCGCGCCGGCTTCGGCGATGTGATAGCCGGAGATCGACACCGAGTAGAAGTTCCGCACGCGGTTGTCGATGAAGTACTGCTGCATGTCGCCCATCATCCTGAGCGCAAATTCGGTCGAGAAAATGCAGGTATTCTGCGCCTGGTCCTCCTTCAGGATGTCGGCCTGCACCGTGCCGCGCACTCGCGCGACCGCATCCGCGCGGATCCTCCGGTAGGTCTCGACATCGACGAGCTGGTCGCCGCTGATGCCGAGCAGCCCCAGGCCGCTGCCATCATGACCGGGCGGCAGCTCGCCGCGATAACGCGGCCGATCACGGCCCTGGAACAGCTTCGCAATCTTCGCTTCCGCTTCGGGCCAGCGGCCGCTTTCGCGCAAGTGACGCTCGACCTGCTGGTCCACGGCCGTATTCATGAACATCGCGAGGATCATCGGCGCCGGGCCGTTGATGGTCATCGAGACAGAAGTCGACGGCGCGCAGAGGTCGAAACCCGAGTAGAGGCGCTTCATGTCGTCGAGCGTCGCGATCGATACGCCCGAGTTGCCGATCCGCCCGTAGATGTCCGGACGCTCGTCGGGATCCTCGCCGTAAAGCGTCGTCGAGTCGAAGGCCGTCGAGAGCCGCGCGCCCTTGTGTCCCGCCGCGACGTAATGAAAACGGCGGTTGGTTCGCTCCGCCATGCCTTCGCCCGCGAACATGCGGGTGGGATCCTCGTCTTCGCGGCGATACGGGTAGATGCCGCCGGTGTATGGATACGATCCAGGCAGGTTTTCGGTGAGCAGGAATGCCAGCAGGTCCCCCCAGTCGCGATAGCGCGGTGTCGCGATCTTTGGAAGCCGGAGGTGCGAGAGTGAAACCGTGTAATTTTCGCCGCGGACTTCGCGATCGCGGACCCGATAGCTGTACTCGTCTGCCGTTGCGGCCGCCTCGCGTTCCGGCCATGCTTTCAGCAGCGCCACTCCCTCGGTACCCATTGCGTCGAGCGCCGCGTTGTATTCGCGCCGCAGTTTCAACAATGCGCCATCGCCGTCGCCCAGCGCGCCCTCCGGATAGCGATCGAGCGCGGCAGGCAGCGCCGGATCGCCCGCAGCGGCCAGAGCACGATGCAATCCGTGCGCGCGGCTTGCCGCCTCCGCGGCGGCGAGCGTCGCCCGGTGAGCTTTGCGGCCGCCCGATGCAATTTCCGCGAGGTAGCGCACCCGCTCGCCGGGAATGATCGCCTGGCGATGCGGCGGGCCGAGCGGCGCAAGCCCCTTCGGCTGCCAGGGCCGCAGCCTGCCCCATTGATCGTGCAACCTCGCGCACAGCGCCGCGAACAGCGTGTTGACGCCCGCGTCATTGAACTGGCTCGCAATGGTCGGGTAGACCGGCAACTGTTCGGGCGGCGTCGTGAACAATTTGCGGTTGCGCGCGACCTGCTTGCGTACGTCCCGCAAGGCGTCTTCCGCGCCGCGTTTTTCGAACTTGTTGAGCGCGATGAAGTCGGCGAAATCCAGCATGTCAATTTTCTCGAGCTGGCTCGCGGCGCCGTAATCACTGGTCATCACGTACATCGAGAGATCAACGAGATCCACGATTTCGGTATCGCTCTGGCCAATGCCTGCGGTCTCGACGAGGATCAGGTCGAATCCGGCGGACTTCAGCAGCTGCACCGTGTCCGAGAGCACTGCGCTGGTCGCCAGGTGCTGGCGTCGCGTGGCCAGCGAACGCATGAAAAGCTGCTCGTTCGCGAGCGAATTCATGCGAATCCGGTCGCCCAGCAGCGCACCCCCGGAACGGCGGCGCGTCGGGTCCATCGCGACGATGGCAACCTTGCGATCCGGAAAGAAACGCACGATGCGGTTCAGGATTTCATCGGTCAGTGAGGACTTGCCGGCGCCGCCCGTGCCGGTGATACCGAGCACCGGCGGGCGATTCAAGGTCTTCGCCGCAAGCCCGCGAATCCGGGCCAGCAGCTGCTCGTCGCCACTCTGCTCGAGCGCGGATATCGCGCGTGCCAGCGCCACCGGGTCATCCGCCGAGACATTGGCACCGTCGAAGTCCGGTCTGCGTGCGACCCTGACCCGGCCAAGCACGTCGCTGATCATCCCGTCGAGACCGAGCCGCAGGCCGTCGTCCGGCGTGTAGATCTTCTCGACGCCATAGCTTTCCAGCTCTTCGATTTCATCTGGGGCGATCGTGCCGCCGCCACCAACCACGACCTTGATATGGCCCGCGCCCCGCTCGCGCAGCATGTCCACCATGTAGCGGAAATATTCGTTGTGGCCACCCTGATAGCTGCTGACAGCGATACCGTCAGCATCTTCCTGGATGGCTGCGCGAACGATGTCGGCGACACTGCGGTTGTGGCCCAGGTGGATCACCTCGGCGCCATGAGCCTGCAGGATGCGCCGAATGATGTTGATCGCGGCGTCGTGGCCGTCGAACAGCGAAGCCGCGCTGATGAAGCGCAGCGGTGCCCGCGCCGGGTCGGCGTCCCTGTCGATGCTTTCGGCCGGGCTACTCATCTCGGACCTCCAGCGGACCGCGCCGACAGTGTGGCGGCAGCAGGCCGTGCTGCCAAGCCGCGAGACATTTCACTTTTTGCAGGGCAAAATGAGCGCAACAGAGGCCGGCGCGACGGGATGGAATTGGGCGAGAGCGCCGGACCGGCCCCATCAATATCAACAGGATCAATAACATGGCTCAGAACTCCGTTGTCATCCTGTCCGCACGGCGCACGCCGATCGGCTCGATGCTGGGAACATTCGCGACGGTTGCGGCGCCGGCCCTTGGCGCCACGGCCCTTCGGGCCGCCATTGCCAGTGCTGGCGTCGATGCGGCCGCGCTCGACGAGGTCGTCATGGGCTGCGTGCTGCCCGCGGGCCAGGGCCAGGCTCCTGCGCGCCAGGCGGCCATCGCCGCCGGCGTTCCAATGTCGGTCCCGGCCACCACGGTCAACAAGATGTGCGGATCCGGCATGAAGGCCGTGATGCTCGCAGCGGACCAGATCGCGGCGGGCAGCGCCGCGCTTGCTCTGGTGGGCGGCATGGAGTCCATGACCGGCGCGCCCTATCTGCTGCCGAAGGCCCGCGCGGGCTATCGCATGGGCCATGGCGAGATTCTCGACCACATGTTCTACGACGGCCTGCAGAGTCCCTGGGATGGCAAGCTGATGGGTTGCTTCGCCGATGCAACCGCCGCCAAATATGGTTTCACGCGTGCCGACCAGGACGCATTCGCCGCCGAATCGGTGCGCCGCGCGGTAGCGGCCGTCCACTCCAAGGCCTTCGAAGCCGAGATCGCGCCGGTCACGGTCGCTGATCGCAAGGGCGAGCGAATCGTCACGCAGGACGAGACTCCCTTCTCCGTCTCGATTGAAAAGATCCCGAATCTCAAGCCCGCGTTTGCGAAGGACGGCACGGTCACCGCAGCGAGTTCGTCCTCGATTGCAGATGGCGCGGCTGCCCTCGTACTTGCCAGCCCGCAGGCGGCTGCGAGCGCGGGTCTGAAGCCGATCGCCCGCATCGTCGCGCACGCGAGTTTCGCTCATGCCCCGGAATGGTTCACGACTGCTCCGGCAGGCGCCATCGCCAGGGCCCTGAAACTCGCGGGCTGGCGTGCAGCCGATGTTGATCTCTATGAAATCAACGAGGCATTCGCGGTCGTGACCATGGCCGCCATGAAGGATATCGGCGTCCCGCACGAGCGCGTCAATGTCAATGGCGGTGCCTGCGCCTTGGGCCACCCGATCGGGGCGACAGGCGCGCGCATCATGACGACGCTGTTGCATGCCATGATCCTGCGCGGCAAGAAACGAGGCGTCGCCGCGCTCTGTATCGGCGGCGGCGAGGCCACGGCCATCGCGCTCGAGCTCGCCTGAGGATCGATCAGGCGACGCCAAGTTCCTGGCCGACTTCCGTGGACAGCGGGATGCCGGCGACTTCGTAACCACGGCGGAAATCGCGCGTGTGACGCGTCATCCAGGACGCGGCCATCTCGGCATCCTGGGCCGCGACGGCGTTTACGATGTGTTGCTGGGCTGATTCGATTCGCCCGCGTGCCTGCGGCACGCGATCGATGATCACTGCCAGGCTCGGCTTCAACAGCCGCAGCAGCGGCTCGTTCAGAAGCACGAACACGGGGTTGTCGCTGGCTTCCCCCAATGCACTGAAGAAACCCGCAACGTCTTCGACCGCCAGAGCACGATCTGCACGCCTGGCTGCAAAGCGCTGCGCCGAAGCCGCCAGACACTCAAGCGCTGCGGTCGTTCGGCGCAGCGCCGCCGCCCGCGCGATGCCGGGTTGCACCGCCTGCAGCGCCTCCCAGACATCCACGACCCGTGCTTCATGCAGTGCCAGGGCCTGTGACAGGCCGCCGCCCACCGACTCGGGGCTTGGCCGCGTCACGTAGAGCCTCTTCCCGCCGGCGCGACGCCCGAGCAGCCCGCCGCTCTCGAGCTTGCGAAGGGCTTCGCGCACGGTCGAACGGTTGACCTCGAACTGGCGCGCCAGCTCGGTTTCCGTGGGCAGCAGCTGCCCGGCCTTCAGGTCGCGTCGCAGGATCCGGTCCCGAATCGCCTCGCAGACACGCAGATAAGCGGGGGCGTAGCCAAGCGGTTCAAACACCGGTCACAGATCTCCGTCTGAAACTTGCCTGTCGGATTGTCGGACAATAAGATGCTCCTGACAAGGGGGCGTTGCCCGTCCGGGAGTGGCCATGTTCGAGGTGGATTTCGACTTCCAGCTCGGCGAGCGGGCGGACGAGCTGCGGCGGGCCGTGCGCGAATTCGCGCGGCGCCGCATCGCGCCGCGCGCCGACGAGATCGATCGCAGCAACCTGTTCCCGCGCGACCTCTGGCCCGAAATGGGCGCCATGGGCCTGCTCGGCATGACGGTGCCCGAGGAGTTCGGCGGCCTCGGCTTCGGCTACCTCGAACATGTCGTCGCGATGGAGGAAATCAGCCGTGCCTCGGGCTCGGTCGGGCTGTCCTACGGTGCGCATTCAAATCTCTGCGTCAATCAGCTGCGGCGCTGGGGAAGCGACGCGCAATTGCACCGCTATCTTCCAAAGCTGATCAGCGGCGAACATGTCGGTGCGCTCGCGATGAGCGAACCCGGGTCCGGCTCGGATGTCATCTCCATGCGCACACGGGCCGATCGCCGCAATGACGGCTTTGTGCTGAATGGCAGCAAGATGTGGATCACCAATGGCCCCGAGGCCGACACGATCGTGGTCTACGCGACTGTGGAACCCGGCAGCGGCGCGCCCGGGATCACTGCTTTCATCGTCGAACGCGGCATGAAGGGTTACAGGAGCGCGCAAAAACTCGACAAGCTCGGCATGCGCGGCTCGGATACCAGCGAACTCGTGTTCGACGATTGCTTCGTGCCGACGGAAAACTTGCTGGGCGGCATCGGCCAGGGCGCGGCGATCCTGATGTCCGGCCTGGATTATGAACGCGTCGTGCTGACCGGCGGGCCGCTCGGTCTGATGCGGGCAGCGCTGGATCTGATCATGCCCTACCTGCACGATCGCGAGCAGTTCGGCAAGCCGATCGGGAGTTTTCAGCTGATGCAGGCCAAGCTTGCCGACCTCTATACAGACTGCAATTCGGCCCGCGCCTATGCGTACGCGGTGGCCCGCGCCTGCGATGCCGGACGCACCACGCGCTATGACGCCGCCGCCTGCCTGCTGCACGCATCCCGGCGCGCGACACACGCGGGGCTCGAGGCCATCCAGATGCTGGGCGGCAACGGCTATATCAACGAGTATCCCGCGGGTCGTATCCTGCGCGATGCAAAGCTCTACGAGATCGGCGCCGGCACCAATGAAATCCGCCGCATGTTGATCGGCCGCGAATTGTTCAAGGCAACCAGCCCATGACCCGCATCGCATCCCGCATCGATTCTCGCAGTGCCGAATTCGGCGAGAACGCGGTGTACATGCAGGCGCTGGTCGCGGACTTGCGGCAGCGCCTTGCAGCGGCCGGCGCCGGCGGCGGCGAGGAAGCACGCGCGAAACATCTCGCACGTGGCAAGCTGCTGCCTCGTGATCGCATCGAGGCACTGCTGGATCCCGGCAGTCCATTCCTCGAAATTGCGCCGCTGGCAGCCACTGGCATGTATGGCGACGAAGCGCCCGCTGCGGGTCTCGTGGCTGGCATCGGCCGCGTGCACGGCCGCGAACTGCTGGTGGTCGCGAATGACGCGACCGTCAAGGGCGGAACCTATTATCCCATCACGGTCAAGAAACACCTGCGGGCGCAGGAGATTGCCCACGAGAACCGCCTGCCCTGCGTCTATCTGGTGGACTCCGGCGGCGCGTTCCTGCCGCTGCAGGACGAGGTGTTCCCGGACCGTGAGCACTTCGGCCGCATTTTCTACAACCAGGCGCGCCTCTCGGCGGCCGGCATCCCGCAGGTCGCCGTCGTCATGGGTTCCTGCACCGCTGGCGGGGCCTACGTGCCGGCCATGTGCGATGAATCGATCATCGTGCGCAATCAGGGAACGATCTTCCTCGGCGGCCCACCGCTCGTGAAAGCGGCGACCGGAGAAGTCGTCGACGCCGAGTCGCTCGGCGGCGGCGACGTGCACGCACGCACTTCGGGTGTCGTGGATCACCTGGCCGACAACGATGCGCATGCGCTCGCGATGGCGCGAGAAATCGTCGCGTCGCTCAATTACCGTCCGGCTCCCTGGCTCGAGAGCGGCACGGTAGCGGAGCCGGCCTATCCGGCCGACCAGCTCTACGGCATCCTGCCGCGCGACCTGCGCCAGCCCTACGACGTGCGCGAAATCATTGCGCGCGTCGTGGACGGCTCGGAGTTTCACGAATTCAAGGCGCTGTACGGCAAGACGCTGGTCTGCGGCTTCGCCAGCATCTGGGGCTTTCCCGTGGCCATCCTCGCGAACAACGGCATCCTGTTCTCGGAATCGGCGCTGAAGGGCGCGCATTTTGTGCAACTCGCGAACCGCCGCCGCGTGCCATTGTTGTTCCTGCAGAACATCACCGGATTCATGGTCGGCAAGCGCTACGAGAATGCGGGCATCGCGCGCGACGGCGCAAAAATGGTCACCGCGGTCGCCTGTTCCACGGTGCCAAAGCTGACCGTCGTGATCGGCGGCTCGTTCGGTGCGGGCAACTACGCGATGTGCGGCCGCGCCTATGGCGGACGCTTCCTGTGGACCTGGCCGAATGCGCGCATCTCTGTGATGGGCGGCGAGCAGGCCGCGAGTGTTCTCGCGACCGTGCGCCGCGACGGTGTCGAAGCGCGCGGTGGCGACTGGCCGGAGGCCGAGCAGCAGAAATTCATTGACGCGATCCGCGAGCAGTACGAGCGCCAGGGCAATCCCTACTACGCGACCGCAAGGCTGTGGGACGACGGCGTCATCGATCCGCCCGATACGCGCCGCGTGCTCGGGCTTGCGCTGTCAGTCGTGGCCCGCGGCCCGGCACCGGCATCCGAGTCCTACGGCATCTTCCGGATGTGATGGCCATGCTTTCGATCACACGCGATGCGCGCGGACTGGCTACCCTGACACTCGATCGTCCCGATGCGCGCAATGCGCTGTCCGCCGAGCTGGTCGCGCGATTGACGGATGCGCTCGCCGGGCTCGCCGGCGATTCCGCCGTTCGCATCGTGCTGCTGACCGGTGCGGGCGGAATCTTCTGCGCCGGCGCCGATATCGGCGAGATGCGCGCCGCGGGTGCCGCGCCGGCCGAGCAGAACGAAGCCGACTCACGGCGATTCGCGACACTGCTCGTCCGGCTCGAGAACCAGCCACAGCCGACCATCGCAATCGTCAACGGCGCCGCCTACGGCGGCGCGCTCGGCCTGATCTCGGCCTGCGACATCGCGCTCGCGGCCGGCAGCGCGCGTTTCGCGCTGTCGGAAGTCCGGCTCGGTCTGGTCCCCGCGATGATCTCGCCTTTCGTGATCCGCGCGATCGGCGCGCGCCAGGCGCACCGCTGGTTCCTGACCGGCGAAGCGATGGACGCGGCCACCGCGATGCGCATCGGTCTTGTGCACGAAGCGGTGGACGATGCGGCGCTCGCAGATTCCGTGCAGCGCGTGGTGGATGCCCTGCTCGCGGGCGGCCCGCGGGCGCAAAGCGAAATCAAGCAGCTGCTGCGCCATGTCACGGGCCGCAGCAGCGCGGTCGACGAATCAGTGCTCTACGACACCTCGCGCTGGATCGCGCGCGTCCGCGCAGGCGCCGAAGCCCGCGAGGGACTTTCCGCCTTCCTCGAGAAACGCCAGGCGAAGTGGCGCGATCCCGGCTGATGCTGCGCCGACTGCTGATCGCGAATCGCGGCGAGATCGCCTGCCGCATCATGCGGACCTGCCGCAGGCTCGGCATTCATTCCATTGCCGTCCATTCGGAGGCGGATCGCGGCGCGCTGCACGTACGGACGGCGGACGAGGCGATCTGCATCGGCCCGGCACCGGCCCGTGAGTCCTATCTCAATGCCGATGCCGTGATCCGGGCCGCGCGCCAGAGCCGCGCGGATGCCATTCACCCAGGCTACGGTTTTCTCTCGGAGAACGCCGCATTCGCCGAGGCCTGCGAATCCGCGGGCATCCGTTTCGTCGGGCCGCCCGCCGCGGCGATCCGTGCTATGGGCCTGAAACACGAAGCCAAAGCAATCGTTTCCGCAGCCGGGGTTCCGGTCGTGCCGGGCTATATGGGCGACGATCAGACCGATCGCGTGCTGAATCGCGAGGCGGAGCGCGTCGGATATCCATTGCTCGTGAAGGCGGTCGCGGGCGGTGGCGGAAAAGGCATGCGCGTGGTGCGCAGTGCAACCGAGCTGCCGGAAGCGATCCGCGGGGCGCGAGGAGAGGCTGAGAGTGCGTTCGGCGACGGCAGACTGATGCTGGAGCGCTTTCTCGAACGACCGCGGCATATCGAGGTGCAGGTGTTTGCCGATGGCCATGGCAATTGCCTGCATCTTTACGAGCGTGAATGCTCGGTCCAGCGCCGCTACCAGAAGATCATCGAGGAATCGCCCTCGCCGTTCATCGACGCAAAGACTCGCGCGGCGATGACTTCAGCCGCGGTGCGCGCTGCCAGTGCGGCCGCTTACGTCAATGCGGGCACCGTCGAATTCATCGTGAGCACTGCGGGCGAGTTCTATTTCATGGAAATGAATACGCGCCTGCAGGTCGAGCATCCGGTGACCGAAGCGGTGACCGGCCTTGATCTCGTTGAATGGCAACTGCTGGTTGCATCCGGCGAGCGCCTGCCGCTCGTGCAGGATCAATTGCGCCAGCGGGGCCATGCGATCGAAGCACGCATCTACAGTGAAGACCCGCGCCGCGGCTTCCTGCCGTCCACGGGACGGATAGAGCGCTTTGCATGCCCGCCTCAGGATGCCAGCTGGCGCACCGACTGCGGCGTCGAGGACGGCGATGCAGTCACGGTTTATTACGACCCGATGATCGCGAAAGTCATCGCGAGCGGCCCCGACCGGGCCGCAGCCCTCGCGACACTCGAAAATCGTCTGGCTCGCACCGCGGTCTTCGGGGTCGCAACCAACCTGCCGTTGCTGCGCGAAATCGTCTCGCATGCGCAGTTCGCTGCCGGGGACGTGGACACTGGCTTTGTCGATCGGGAACTCGAGATGCTGACGCACCCCAGGCCGCCTGCACCCGAGTCGCTGTTGCTTGCGGCATCACTTGCACTCGACGCGGTGGGCGAAACGGCTCGTTGCAGCGGGCCCGAATCGCCCTGGACGCGCGGCGACGCCTGGCGCATGACGGGCCCCAGCCGGCAGGCGCTCGGCCTGAAGCTCCCTGCATTCCAGCAATTGCGCGCATCACGCCAGGGTGGACGAGTTGAAATCTCGCTGCCCGACGCGTCAATCGGCGGAATCGTGCTGATGGATGCCGCGGATCGCTATCGCGTCGACGCCGGCGCCGGCCCGCGCGAAATCGAATTGATCCGCCACGGCGCGCAGCTGCAGATCATCGGTGCACAGACCGACGAACTCACGCTGGCCCCCGCCTGGCCCTTCGATCACAGCGTCGAAGATGCCGATGCGCATCCGGCCTCCCCGTTGCCTGGCCGGGTCGTGGAACTTCGCGTCACGGCGGGCGACCGGGTTGCGCGCGGCGATGTGCTCGCCATTGTCGAGGGCATGAAGATGCAGCACGCCATCAAGGCGGGTCGCGCAGGCCGCATCGCCCGGGTACTGACGCGGGCCGGCGAACTGGTCGATGCCGAGACGGTCCTGTTTGACATAGAGCCGGTCTGAGCCATCGGTTGTTTTGCGACGCAAAACGCGCTAACCTATTGTCCCCATTGCGATGTCTGCACTCACGTTCGCAGCTGCAGTAAAGGGATTCATGCAACTTTCCAACAAAGTGGTCGCCATCACCGGGGCTGGCCGTGGGCTCGGACGCGCCATGGCGCTCGCCTTTGCCGCCGAGGGTGCCCAGGTCGCGGCACTCGACCTCAATGTCGCGGACCTGGCCGAGACCTGCAAGCAGTGCACGGCGCGCGGCGTGCGCGCAGCGCCTTACCAGACGGACGTCGCCGATGAATCGCAGGTCATTGCCAGTCTCGATGCGGTGGTGTCCGACTTCGGGCGGCTGGACATCCTGATAAACAATGCGGGGCTCACGCGCGATGCGCTGCTGGTCAAGGCCAAGGACGGAGTGGTCCTCTCGAAGATGTCGCTCGCGCAATGGAATACCGTGATCAACGTCAATCTGACGGGAGTCTTCCTGTGCGCCCGCGAGGCCGCAGAGCGCATGATCCGCCTGGGCAATGGCGGACTCATCATGAATATTTCCTCGATCTCGCGTGAAGGAAATGCCGGGCAGACCAATTACTCCGCCAGCAAGGCTGGAGTCGCCGCCATGACCGTCGTCTGGGCCAAGGAGCTGGCGCGTCACGGGATCCGCAGCGTCGCCATTGCGCCCGGCTTTTGTGCGACCGATATCCTGGCCGCAATGAGACCGGAACTCGTGGCCAAGATGACAGAGGCAGTGCCAGTCCAGCGGCTGGGCGAACCCGCCGAGATTGCCTCGACCGCGGTCTATATCGCACAGAATGACTTCGTCAACGGCCGTGTAATCGAGATCGACGGAGGTTTGCGCCTGTAGGAGGCTGCGCCTGTAGCTGGCTGCGCCTGGAGAGCTTGCACCTGCATCAGGTCGCAGACTTCAGCGACCTGTAAACTGTCACCCGGGGGAATCCAGAATGAAGCTCGATCAGGTGAAGGCGATCATCAGCGGCGCGGCCTCGGGCCTGGGGCTCGCAACCGCAAAGCATCTCATTGCCGCGGGCGGCAAAGTGACGTTGCTCGACGTTCAGGACGAGGCAGGAAATACGGCCGCGGGTGCGCTCGGCAAGGCTGCGCGTTATCGCAGCTGCGACGTGACAAGCGAATCTGCCGTGGAGACCGCAACCCGCGAAGCTGCCGGGTGGATGGGCGGGTTGAACCTGGCAATCTCCTGCGCGGGGGTCGTGACCCCCGGCAAGATTCTTGGCCGCGACGGCCCGCTGCCCTCCGCCGTCTTCCAGCGCGTGCTTGCGATCAACACCGTCGGCACGTTCAATGTGGATCGCTCCGCCGCGGCGCTGATGCAGAACAACGAGCCTGACGCCGACGGCGAACGTGGCCTGCTGATCCACACCGCTTCGATCGCAGCCTATGACGGCCAGATCGGCCAGGTGGCGTATGCCGCGTCAAAGGCTGCGACCGTCGGCATGGTGCTGCCGCTGGCGCGCGAACTCGCGCGCTTCGGCATCCGCGTCGTCGCGATTGCGCCAGGCCTGTTCGGAACGCCGATGATGGCGGCGCTGCCGCAGGAAGCACAGGAGTCACTCGCCAAGCAGGTGCCGTTTCCGCCACGACTCGGGCGACCGGAGGAATACGCAGAACTCGTTGCGGCCATCTGCACGAACCACATGCTGAATGGCACCACTATCAGGCTTGACGGTGCGATCAGGATGGCCCCGCGATGAGGAATGCCGGGCTCCGGTTTTGGAGCGGGCTGCTGATCGCCGTGGCAATGAGCGGCTGCTCGATCCAGCCGCTGAAATCCGCCGAAGAGTCAGCCCTGCCGAGTGGCATCAATGTTCCCATCGAGTATTACAAGCTCGGCAATGGTCTCAAAGTGGTGCTCGCGCAGGATGCATCGGCACCGACGGTCACGGTCGGTGTGTATTACCGCATCGGCATGCGCATCGAGCCACGCGACCGCACGGGCTTTGCACATCTTTTCGAACACCTGATGTTCCAGGGCTCGACCAATCTCGGCAAGATGGAATTTATCCGTCTCGTCGAGGGCAATGGCGGTGTCGTGAACGGTTCCACGCGCTTTGACTTCACGAATTACTTTGAAATCGTTCCCGCGCACACTCTGGAAACGATTCTATGGGCCGAAGCGGACCGGATGAAAGGCCTTGCGATCACGCAGGACAACCTGGCCAATCAACAGGGTGTCGTCAAGAACGAAGTCAATGACAACGTCCTGAACCAGCCTTATGGCGGCTTTCCGTGGCTGTCCATGCCGCAGCTCGCGAACGAGAACTGGTACAACGCGCACAATTTCTATGGCGATCTCGCGCACATCGACGCGGCGACACTGGAGGACGCGCGCGCGTTCTTCGACACCTATTATTCGCCCGGCAATGCCGTACTTGTCGTCGCAGGAGATTTCGATGCGACGCAGGCGCGCGCGTGGATCGGGAAATATTTCGCGGTGCTGCCGGCCCGCGCGCAGGCGGCCCGGCCGGACATCTCCGAACCACCGCAAACTGCCGAGAAGCGCAAGTCCTACGTCGATCCACTCGCGCCGCGGCCTGGTCTCGCAGTCGCCTGGCACGTGCCCGGGCGCGGCACGCCGGAGCATTACGCCTTCGGACTGCTGGACGAGATCCTGCTGCAGGGCGAGGACAGCGCCCTGTGGCAGAAACTCGTCCAGCAACGCGGCTACAGCAGCAGCGTGGCCGGCGGCATCAATCTCCTCGGCAACATGTTCAACTACGACGGCCCGATGTTGTGGACCCTTTACCTGGTGCACGACCCCAATGTAGCGCCCGATTCGATCCTCGCGGACATCGATGCGGAGATCGCAAGGATCCAGAACGCGCCGCCAACGCAGGCGGAGCTCGACCGGGCGCTGACCAAGATCCGCGCCGAACTTTACGACCTGGCGGGTTCGAGCGACCACTTCGGACTGGTGGATCTGCTGGCCGCGTTTGCGCTCTTTGACGACGACCCGACCCGCATCAATCGCATCGAGTCCGAGTTCCGTGCAGTCAAGCCGGGGATGATTTCGGAAGTGGCGCGGGCATACCTGCAGCGCAGCCAGCGCAGCGTGCTGATCCTCGAACCTGGCCGGACGCAGGGAGGATCCCAGCCATGAGACGGCTCTTCGCCCTGGCGCTGACGCTGCTCGCCTTCATTGCCGTCGCGGAAAACCGCGAATTGCCGCCTGCGCCCGGGAAGCCGCGCGATTTCGCACTGCCGGCGGCGGAAACCATGACTCTCGCCAACGGCGTGTCGCTGACCTTCATCGATTATGGCTCCGTCCCCCTGGTCACCGTGCTGGCAGTCGTCCGGACCGGCAATATCGATGAAGGCGAGTCGACGTGGCTTGCCGATGTTGCTGTCGAGATGCTGAAGGAAGGCACGACCACGCGCCCGGCGGGCGACATCGCGCGTGCCGCCGCCGGCATGGGCGGCTCACTCAGCGTCGCCGCCGGCGCCGAGCAGACATCGGTGGGTATTTCCGTGCTGTCCGAGCATGCGGCGGCAGCCGCCGACCTGGTCGCCGACGTGCTGCGCAACCCGCGCTTCCCGGAATCCGAGTTGCCGCGCGTGCTGGCGAATTTCGAGCGCAACCTGAGTGTCGCGCGCTCGGAACCGGACTCGGTAGCTGGCGAGGCGCTCGCAAAGCTTGTCTATGGCGATCATCCGTTCGGGCGCGCGCTGCCCGCAGCGGGACAACTCGGAACTTATGACATCGCCAGCGTGCGCGGATTCTATGAGCGCAATTTCGGCGCCCGGCGTACCCACGTTTACGTCGCCGGCCGCTACGATCGCGCGACGCTCGAGACGGCGCTCCGCCGTGCATTTGGCGACTGGCGTGAAGGCGCGCCACCGACCGACCTGCCGCCAAAGGCAAGCGATGTGCTGCAATTGCGGCTGATCGACCGTCCCGGTGCGCCGCAGTCATCGCTGCGCATCGCGGTGCCGGTGCCCGACCCGGCATCAGCGCTCTATTTCCCGACCACGCTGACCAACAGCCTGCTCGGCGGGACCTTCACTTCGCGCATCACAACCAACCTGCGCGAGGACAAGGGCTACAGCTATTCGCCCAGCTCGTCGATCAGCGCGCACCGCGGCGATGCGCTCTGGATCATGAACGCGGAGATCACCGGCGAGCACACCGCCGCGGCACTGACCGAGATCTTCCGCGAGATAGAGCGGCTGCAGCGCGAACCGCCGGCCGCGGGTGAACTCGATGCGATCAAGCGTTATCGCGCCGGCCTGTTCGTCATCCGCAACTCGTCGCCGGAGGGCGTGCTGGGCCAGCTCGCGTTCATGGACCTGCATGGCCTGCCGCCCGAATTCCTGACGCGCTGGGTCGCAAATATGTATGCGGTGACGCCGCAGCAGGTCACCGACATCGCACAACGCTTCATCCTGCCTGCGCACATGACCATCGTCATCGTCGGCGACCTGAAGACGATAGCCGATTCCGTGCGCGCGCTGCCGCAGTTGCGGGAAGCGCAGATGCCATGACCGACCGCGACGTCATGGAATACGACGTCGTGATCGTCGGCGCCGGCCCGGCCGGTCTCGCCACCGCAATCCGCCTCAAGCAGTTGAAGCCCGACTTGTCGGTTTGCCTGCTGGAGAAGGCTTCCACAATCGGTGCACACATGGTCTCAGGCTGCGTGATGGAGCCCGCGTCACTTGATGCGCTGCTTCCCGAGTGGCGCGAGACGCCACCGGCCATCTGCGTGGAGGCGAAACGCGACGAATTCTGGTATCTGACCAGGAAATCGCGCATACGTCTTCCGAATCCGCCGCAGATGCACAACCGCGGCAATTTCATAGTTTCCCTCGGCTTGCTCGTACCGTGGATGGCGGGGCGCGCAGAAGCGCTGGGTGTCGATGTGTTCCCGGGCTTCGCCGCGTCGGAAGCACTGATCGAGGACGGGCGGGTCGCCGGCGTGCGCCTGGGCGACATGGGTCTCGGCAAGGATGGCGTGCCGGGCCCCAATTACGCACCGGGCGCCGACATCCGGGCCGGAACCACGGTCCTCGGCGAAGGATGCCGCGGCAGCATCACCAAGAAGGTGGTCGCAAAGCTCGGCCTCGACGCCGGTTGCTCGGCCCAGACCTACGGCCTTGGCTTCAAGGAACTCTGGCAGCTGCCGCCAGGGCGCGCCGAGCCCGGCCTGATCCAGCATTCGGTCGGCTGGCCCGTCGACAGCCGCACTTACGGCGGCAGCTTCCTGTATCACCTGGACCGGGATCGCGTGTACGTTGGTTACGTCATCGGTCTCGATTATCGGGACCCGCGCTTTTCGCCCTTTGAGGCCTTTCAGCAATTCAAGCACCACCCGCGCGTGCATCGCTTGCTCGAAGGTGGCGAGTTGATGTCTTACGGCGCCCGCACCATTGCAGCCGGCGGCTGGCAGGCGCTGCCACGCATGGATGCGCCCGGCCTGATGCTGGTTGGCGATGCAGCAGGCACGCTCAACGTTCCGAAGATCAAGGGTGTGCACCAGGCGATCCGCTGCGGCGTCCTGGCCGCAGAACACCTTGCGGAACAAGGCAAGACCGAAGGATTTGACGCACGCTGGCGTTCATCGGAGGGCGGCCGCGAACTGAAGCGTGTGCGCAATATCAAGCCCGGCTTTCATCGCGGGTTGTGGTTCGGCATGGCGAATGCGGCATTCGAAACCGTCGTTGGCGGTCGCAGCCCCTGGACGCTGGCACATACGGAAAACCACCTTGCGCTGCATCGGCTGGGCGACGGGGAAACACCCGATCGCCATTGGGTTGATCGCGACCTGCCGCCACGCGACCGTGTGAGTGCCATCTTTCACGCGGGCAACGTGCATGAGGAAAGCCAGCCCGTGCACCTCAGGGTGTCCGACACGACGATCTGCGCCACCCACTGCATTACAGAGTTCGGCAACCCTTGCGAGCGATTCTGTCCAGCCAATGTTTACGAGATGGTGGACGATGGCAAGGGCGGCAGGCGGCTGCAGATCAACGCCGCGAATTGCGTGCACTGCAAGGCCTGCGACATCAAGGATCCCTACGGCATCATCACCTGGACCACGCCGGAGGGTGGGTCGGGCCCGAACTACCAGAACTTCTAGATGAGCGCCGAGCAGCCGATCTGGACGCCTTCAATGCTCCGCATTGCGGATGCAAACCTGACGCGCTTCATGGCCCATGCGGGCGCACGTGGCGCGCCCATCGACGATTACCAGCAATTCTATCGCTGGTCCATCGAACAACCTGCTGCGTTCTGGGAAAGGCTCTACGAGTTTGCAGACGTCGCCGGCAAGCGCAGTGGTCCCGTGCTGGCGGATGGCGGTCGAATGCCGGGCGCACGCTGGTTTCCCGGGACGCGACTCAACTTCGCGGAGAACCTGTTGCGCGGCCCGGATCGCGAACCCGCGCTGGTGTTTCGCAACGAACGAGGAATGCGCCGTGAATTGAGCTGGCAGGAACTTCGCAGCGAAGTCGCGCGCATCGCCGATGGGCTGCGAGCATCGGGAGTCGGTCCCGGTGATCGCGTCGCCGGTTACCTGCCGAACATGCCCGAGGCGGTGATTGCGATGCTCGCGACCGCGAGCATCGGCGGAACCTGGACATCATGCTCGCCGGACTTCGGCATCAATGGCGTGCTGGACCGCTTCGGACAGGTCGCGCCAAAGGTGCTGTTCACCGCCGACGGTTACTTCTATGCGGGCAAGACAATTGACTGCCTCGCATCCATCGCAGCCGTGCTTGCCAGGCTCCCGTCGGTGTCGCGCGTCGTGATCGTGCCCTATGTGAATGACGAACCGGCGATCGCCGGAATCGTTCATGCCGTGCCATTCGCCCAGTTCGGCCGCGGCGCGGCGCCGCTGGCATTCGAACAGCTGCCATTCGATCATCCGTTGTATGTGCTCTATTCGTCCGGCACGACCGGCGTTCCGAAATGCATCGTGCACGGCGCCGGCGGCACGCTGTTGCAGCATCTCAAGGAGCATTTGCTGCACACCGACGTCAAGCCCGGCGACCGGTTGTTCTACTTCACGACCTGCGGCTGGATGATGTGGAACTGGCTGGCCAGCGGCCTGGCCGCCGGCGCGACGCTAATGCTCTATGACGGATCGCCGCTGCACCCGGACCCGGGTGTGCTCTGGGAGATGGCGGCCGCCGAGGGCATCACGATTTTCGGCACCAGCCCGAAGTATCTTGCGGCGCTGGAAAAGTCCGGCTACCGGCCGCGTGAGCGGCACCAACTGGCGAAGTTGCGCACGATGCTCTCGACCGGTTCACCGCTGGCGCCCGAGCAATTCGATTTCGTCGCCGATGCCATCGGCGCGGCCGTCCAGCTCGCATCGATTTCCGGCGGCACCGATATCGTGGCCTGCTTTGCACTCGGCAATCCGCTGCTGCCGGTCTATCGAGGCGAGCTGCAGTGCCGCGGGCTCGGCATGAAGGTCGAGGTCTGGGACGATCGGGGTTATCCGGTTGCGGGCGAGCGTGGCGAACTGGTGTGCGTCGCGCCGTTTCCCTCGATGCCGGTCGGGTTCTGGAACGACCCGGACGGCAGCCGTTACCACGCCGCCTACTTCGAGCGCTACCCCGGTGTCTGGCACCACGGCGATTATGCATTGCTGACCGAACGCGGCGGCCTCGTGATCCTGGGACGCTCGGATGCCGTGCTGAACCCCGGCGGCGTGCGCATCGGGACCGCCGAGATCTACCGGCAGGTTGAACAACTCGACGAAGTCCTCGAGAGCGTGGTCGTCGGCCAGGATTGGCAGAAAGACGTTCGCGTCGTGCTGTTCGTGCGGTTGCGCGACGGCCTGGCGCTCGACGAGTCACTCCGCGAGCGTATCCGCCGCCAGATCCGCGCCAACACGACTCCACGGCACGTGCCGTCCCTGATACTTCAGGTGCCGGAGATCCCGCGCACGATCAGCGGCAAGGTCGTCGAACTCGCGGTGCGCGAAACGATCCATGACCGCCCGGTGAAGAACACGGATGCACTCGCGAACCCCGGAGCGCTCGCGCACTTCCGGAATCGCCCCGAACTCCAGGCCTGATGCGCTTGACGGCTGCCACACCGCTGATGGAGCGATGCCAGGCCCTGCTCGGCGCCCAGGGACAATCGCTCGATGACGCGCAGCGCCGGGTGCTGATCCGTCTCGAGGACCTGCGCCGGCGGCTGATTGCGAGACAGGCGGGCGCATCACTGATCAAGAAAAGTCTGCGCCTGCTGCCCGGCAAACGACTTGGGCCGCTGCGCGGTCTCTGGCTCTGGGGCGGTGTCGGGCGCGGCAAGACATTCCTGGCCGATCAGTTCTTCGCCGGTCTGCCGTTCGCCGCGAAGCGCCGCGAACATTTCCATCGCTTCATGCAGGAAGTGCATGCGGGACTCCGGCGTCATCGAAACACCCCTTCGCCGCTCCAGCATGTGGCCGAGGGCATCGCGCGGCAGACCCGCTTGCTCTGCTTCGACGAGTTCGCGGTGAGCGACGTCGCGGACGCAATGATCCTGGCGTCGCTGCTGGACGCGCTGTTCAGGAATGGCGTGACACTGGTTGCGACATCGAATCTGGCGCCTCAACAGCTTTACCGCGACGGCCTGCAGCGGGCGCGCTTCCTGCCGGCGATCTCGTTGATCGAACGTCATTGCAAGATCATGGAACTCGATGCAGGTGCCGATTACCGGCTGCGGCGGCTCGAGCGCGCGCTCCTGTTCCTCGGCCCGCAGACAGCGGACGCGGAGTCACGCATGGCCGTGGAGTTCGAACGCATGGCGGAAGGGCCCGGCGCCGTCAATGCCGAGATTCAGGTCGCGGGCCGGCCAATTCGTGCATTGCGCGGGGCCGAGGACCTGGTCTGGTTCGATTTCAGGAAACTCTGCGAGGGACCGCGCTCCGCTGCGGACTACATCGAGATCGGCCGCTGCTATCACACGGTGCTGGTCAGCCGCGTGCCTGTCATGGACGCCATGGCCGACGACGCGGCACGGCGCTTCATCACCATGGTGGACGAATTCTATGACCGCGGCGTCAAGCTGATCTTATCGGCCAATGCGGCGACACCGGAGGAGCTGTACCGGGGTGAACGGCTGGCATTTGAATTCCGCCGCACCGCGAGCCGGCTGCACGAGATGCAGGGGCGGGAATATCTCGCAAGGCCGCATCGGCCGTAATCGGTCGCTAGCGCGACCAGCCCGGATAGAGGCTGTTCGCCACCCGATCGCACAGCGCCACGTCAGGCGCCGTAACCGGCCGGATGTTCGAACCGAGTTCAAGCACCTGTGCATCGCGGGGCGAATACGCGGGCCAGGGTGTGAGTTCAGCGCCGTTGGGGTTGCCGGTACGGGCAAAGTTGCTCCAGTAAGCCACCATGGCGTCGGTCAGCCACGCATCGGTCGCGTCAGTGCTGAGCCAGCGATCATGCGTGTCAAAGACATAAGGAATCTCCGCGCCATGGTAGGCCAGCAGGCGCTCGCCTCCGGGGCCCGGCCTGACGCGGGTGAAGCGATAGACCCAGGCGCGATGCTCTCGGACCGCGGCGCTTGCGGCCATCAGATACGCGGGGCAGACCATATTGGCGAGCGTCGTGGCCTTGTCATGACCGCGACGCAGGTCGGGCTCCCGCGCGGCACGCGCTGCAAACACATCTCTCACCGCGGGCGGCAACTTGTCGAGAGTCGCCGAAAGACTGGCCGGTTCCGCGTCGACGTACATGTACCATTCGTCTTCGTTGCTGCCGATCAGCAAGTCGTACGGAATGCCGTTGCGGCGATAGAAAGCCGCCGGCGTCATGACCACCGATATTCCATCGACGACGGGCCCGAACTCGTGGTCCGGGAGTGCGCCGCGGGCCGCCCGGAAGATGTCCGCACTTGAGTGTTGCCGAAGTGACGCTAGATCCGGCTCGCCCGGGAACGCCTTCGCCAGCGCAAGGCCGGCCCGTTCGGCATCGCCCAGATCCAGGTCGTCCTGCATCTGGTAGCCGCCGCTCTGGCTGATCGCCCTTTTGAAAAGCCCCTGGGCCAGCGGCGAGGTCACCAGGTAGCCGACATTCGCTGCGCCCGCTGATTCGCCGAAGATCGTCACGTTGCCCGGATCGCCGCCGAACGGGCCGATGTTGTCGCGCACCCAGCGCAGCGCGGCAATCTGGTCGAGCAGCCCGAAGTTGGCGGGAGCTTTCGACCCGTGCAGTTCGGGGTGACCGAAGAAGCCGAAGATGCCGACCCGATAGGCGATGCTGACAACGACGACCTCGCCCCGGGCCGCCAGGCTTTCCCCGACGTAATCGGGTTCGTACGTCCACCCCGAAATGTTGGCGCCGCCATAAATCCAGACCATGACCGGCAGGCGTGCGCCGGCCGACAGCCTGGGTGTCCAGACATTCAGGTAGAGGCAGTCCTCACTGACCGGCGGATCAGCAAAGAACGCCGGTTCTACTACGCCAAAGGCTGCACCGACCTTGCGGTACCAGTTGGTGTTGTAGCTGTCCTGATAGCAAGCTGCCGCGAAGTCCCGGGCAGACTGCACTCCGGCCCGCGGCAAATGCGGTTGCGGCTCCCGCCAGCGCAGGTCACCGACCGGCGGTGCGGCAAACGGTATGCCCCTGAAGCTGGCGACCTCGGGGTGCCGGCCGCCGAAGTTGCCTTGCAGGATTTCACGATTGACCTCGACCGTCGGTATCGCCGGTCGAACGTCAGTGCGGCAAGCGGTCAGAACCAGGATGGCAATCGCGAATCCCGGCCAGCCGCAGCGCCTACACACGGCGCGCATTCGCGGCCTTCGACCAGTCGAGCGGCGCAATCTTTGGCAGCAGGCCGACCCAGCCGATCAAGCCAAGCACATTGACCGCGGCGACCAGCGCAAACGCGAGGAAGAACTGGCCCGTCTCCTCGACCAGAATTCCGGTGACCCACGGCGCGATCAGTCCGGCCATGTTGCCAATGGCGTTCTGCACGCCGACCCAGCGACCCGCCGCCTTCGGTCCGGCGATGATCTGCGGAATCGCAAATACTCCTGGAGATGCCAGCCCGCTGATGATCTGGAAGATGAAGAGCACCGCAATCGAAGCGTTGACTGGCAGCATCACCATCCCGGCCATGCAGGCGATTCCGGAGACGTGAAACAGCACCATGACGCCCTTGTAAACGAGATCGACGCTGCGGCCGGCGCGGATCCAGCGATCGGCGGCCCAGCCCATCAAGAGCGCGCCCATGGCATTCAGCAGATAGGCCCATGAGGCGATTAGCGTCATCATTTCAAACGAAAAGCCGCGCGCCTTGACCAGGTAAAACGGCAGCCACGACAGGATGAAGTAGAAGCTGTAATTCGAGGCGAAATGGCCGAGCGCCGCGCCCCACAGCGCTCGCTGCCTGAGAATCACCTGGAACGGCGGCAGGTCCTGCGTCGCGACAGGAACCCTGGGCGACAGCGCGACCTTGACCCTGCTCCATGGCCAGAGCCACAGGAGCGACAGCGCCCCGAACAGGATGAACACCGGTCGCCAGCCGTACAGACTCATCAGCAATCCGCCGAGCAGCGTGCCGACCGCCGGACCGACCAGGTAGCCGAAGCCAAGCACGCCATTCGCGACACCGAGATGCCGGACCTCGACTGAACTCGCGAGGACTTTCGATGCGCACGGAAAAGACACGCTCTCGCCGACCCCGAGCAGGACGCGCAGCACGATCATCGCGGCCAGACTCTGCGCAAAACCGGTCGCCAGCGTTGCAATCGACCAGATCAGCAAGCCGGTCGCGAGGACCCGGTGGGCACCGAAGCGCTCCGCGAGCCAGCCGGCCGCCGGCATGCAGGAGACGTAACCGTAGTAGAAGACAGACAGCAGGAGACCGAGCTGGCTCTCGCTCATGTGCAGCTCGTCCTGGATGAGCGTGGCGCCCGTCGCAAGATTGCCGCGATCGATGAAGTTGATGAATACCGCGGCAGTCACCAGCAGCACGAGCCGCACTGAGGAGTTGGAATCACGCATCGACATTCACTACGACGCAACCGCCAAAGCCGCGCTGCTCGATCAGTTCGTTGGCGCGCGCAATTTCACCGAGTGGAAGGACGTGGGCGACGCGGTGCTGCAGCTTGCCTTCCGTGAGCATGCGGGTGATGTCCTCGATGGCCTGAAGTTTGGCCGACTCCGGCATGGCATAGACGATCACCAGCCGCAGGGTCAGGTCCATGAACATCATTCGCAGGAATGGCAATTTGGGTTCCGGCACCTGCGTCGAAGAATAGGTTGCGATGGTCCCGCTGGTACGGATGCACTGGAGCACCTCGGGAAGATTGGCGCCGAACTCCACGTCGATCACCCGATCAACCGGCTTGCCGCCATTTTGCGCCTTGACGCGCTCGCCCCAGCCGGGCTCACGATGATTGAACACATGATCGGCGCCCAGCGCGCGGCAAAGTTGCTCATCGGCCGCATTGCTCGCGCTCGCGATCACTCTCGCGCCTGCGTTCTTCGCCCACTGAATGGCGTAATAGCCGACGCGGCCGGCGCCGCCCGTGACCAGCATGGTCTGGCCTGCGACCGGCCCATCGGCAAATACGCAACGATGGGCCGTCATGACCGGGATGCCGAGGCAGGCACCGGCTTCGTACGAGACGTTGTCCGGCAGGCGAACGGCGCGGGATGCATCGAGCGCAACGTATTCGGCTGCGGTGCCGAAGCGCCTGCCGTATTGCGCCTGGTATACCCAGACACGCTCGCCGATACGGCGGGCGTCGACGCCCTCGCCCACGCCCTCGATGACGCCGGCGCCATCGCTGTTGGGAATCACGAGCCCGTTATCCAGCAGATTGGGAAATGAGCCGGCGCGCTTCTTCACATCCGAGGGGTTGACACCGCTGGCCTTGATGCGAACCAGCACCTCTCTCTTGCCAGGCACGGGTCGCGGCTGTTCCCCGACGATGATGACTTTCCGGGCGGGCCCGAATGACTCAAACCATGCCGCTCTCATCTGACTTCCACCCTGACCCGCGAAGGCTCAGTCCATCCAGTTGGACAGCGATTCGGTGTGGCCGTCGATCCCGATCGCCTGGCCAGATATCGTGGCGCCCTGGTCCGATGCCAGGAAGAACGCCAGATTCGCCACATCTTCGGCCGAGACAAACAGCCGCATCGAGCTTTGCCTCGCGTAGATCGCCCGGATTTCCTCGGCGGTCCGGCCTCGTTCAGCCGCATCGCGCTCAATCACCCGGTCGATCCGCGGACCCTTGACGCTGCCCGGGCAGATCGCATTGACCCTGATTCGATGGGTGCCGAGCTCCATGGCCAGGGTCTTGGTAAGGCCGATCAGCGCCCATTTGCAGGCCGTATACGGGGCACGCAGCGGGAAACCAAAGAATGCCGCATTGGATGCAATGTTGATGATCGAGCCGCCGCCCGCCGCTTTCAGCATCGGTACGGCACGGCGAGTGCAATAGAACTGTCCATTCAGATCGACGGCGATCGCGCGGTCCCAGTCCGCAGGTTCGATCGCTTCGATCGGTGCCGTCGGACCGGCAATACCAGCGTTGTTGACCAGGACATCCAGTCTTCCATGGACGCGGCGCACCTCGTCGAACAGTGAGTCCACCTGATCGACACGGGCGATATCGGCCAGGCTCGCGCTCGCACCGGGTTGCGCCGCAAGAAACGCCTCGATGGCTGCGGGATCGCTGTCACAGATGTGTACGCGGTATCCCTCACGGAGAAATCTTGCAGCGATTGTCCGGCCGATGCCGGTCGCCGCCCCGGTGATGACCACAACCTGCTTGTTGTCCATGGTCCGATAGCCCCCCGCCTCCTACTGTAAGGCATATCGGCGGTACGGATGAACGGCCCGTTGCCTTGATCCCGACATCGGCGGCCGAAGACATTGTGTCACGCTATGATTGCGTGATCGACATCGCGACCCGTCAATTCTGCCTCCGGCTGGACAATCTCATGCAAAAGCATTCCCACTGTTTGACCCGCAGAACGTATCCGCACCGCGCACATGGCACGCTGGTCACGGTGTCAATGCTCGCGCTGCTCACGCTCAGTGGCACTGCCCGCGCGGCGACGGCCCTGACCGCAGATCGCCTGATCGACGGGCGCAGTTCCACGCCCATGACCAATGCCGTCGTGCTGGTCGACGGCGATCGTATCGTCGCGGTGGGCGATCGCTCCATCATTCCGCCGGGGGCGGAGATCATCGAGCTCGGCGACACGACCCTGATGCCCGGCATGATCAACGCCCATGAACATCCGTTGATGTTTGCAAGTGACTACCAGAGCGCGCACCTCGAGAACTCGTCGGCGTTCAAGGCGTTGATGGGGCTCGCGGGTTTGCAGCGCCTGCTGCTCGCAGGCTGGACCAGCGTGCGGGTGGTGGGCGATGCGGACGTGTTCTACGCGAACCAGGATATCCGCCGCGCGATCGATTCCGGCGTGTTCATCGGACCACGTCTCACGGGTGCCGGACATTACATCTCGATCACCGGCGGCGGCGGAGACGTGAATTACCTGTCCCCCGAGCAGCAGGTGCGCGCGGACGGGCTGATCGCCGATGGTCCCGAGGAAATCCGCAAGGCGGTTCGTCAGGAAGTGAAGTACGGTTCCGACTGGATCAAGCTGCTGGTCACCGGCGCCTTTGAATCGGTGGGCGACAACCCGCGCAATGTCGCGTTTTCCCCCGAGGAATTGCGCGCCGCCGTCGAGGAAGCCAATCGCCACGGTTTGCCCGTTGCCGCCCACGCCCATGCGGCCGAGGGCATCAAACAGGCCGTGGCCGCGGGCGTGCGCTCCATCGAGCACGGCACCTATATGGATGACGAAGCCATCAGCATGATGGCGAAGCACGGAACCTTTCTCGTGCCCACAGTGTATGTCGGCGACTACTATGCGGAAGGCGACAAGCTGCGCGCGCAGGACAAGAACGACGACTACCTCAAGAACTACCGCAGCAAGTTCCTGGCGGCTATCGCGCGCGCCCATCGCGCCGGCGTCAAGGTTGTCGTGGGGCTCGACCTCGGCGCCGGCATCGTCGACCCTGCATTCTATGCACGGGAATTCGCAGTGTTCGTCGAGGCCGGAATACCGCCGATGGAGGCGATCCAGGCTGGCACGCGCGTGGCGGCGGAACTGCTGCGCTGGGACGACCGCCTCGGCACCATCGCGCGCGGCAAGCTGGCCGATATCATCGCCGTGCCGGGCAATCCGCTGACCGACATCAGCGCGCTGGAGCGCGTGTCCCTGGTCATGATCGGCGGCAAGCTCGTGAAGCGGCCGGGCGAAAAGGCTTCACTGGCTGGTTTGTTGCCCAGCCCCAGCGGCAGGTGAGCCCGACTGCGGTGGCAGATGACAGGCGCCTGACCGGTCGAGCCAACGCGCTGATCGAGCGAGTGATCGATCCGGGGCGATTGCGCCGCGACCGGCTGGCCAAGGTGCAGCGCGAGATGGCGTCACGCCAGATCGGCGCGCTGGTGCTCACTGACCTGATGAATTTCCGCTACTGCACCGGCGTCAGCGTCATGCCGCTGTGGACGGCGGTAAACCTCGCGCACTACGTCGTCGTGCCGGTCGAAGGTGATCCGGTCATCTTCGAGTATGGCGGTGCCGAGTTCCGCGCTCGTCTGTACTGGACCGATGTCCGCCCTTCGATCTTCTGGCAGCCGCGCTTTACGGTCGGCGACTCGCCCAGGAAGGCCGCCATCTGGGCTGCCGGGATCATGGAGGTGCTGCGCGAACGAGGCTTGGCCGACGCGCTGATCGGAGTGGACGTGCTCGACTTCTATGGTTTCACCGCGCTGCAGCAACTGGGGCTGCGCCTCACGGATGCCGATGCCGCCATCGAGGCCGCGCGCGTCATCAAGACCATGGATGAAATCGGCCTGATGCACCGATCCTGCGCAGTTGCAGAAGCGGCACTGCGTGACATGGAGCAGGCCATTTGTCCCGGCATCTCGGAGAACGAGCTGCTGGCGATCTACTGGCATCGCATGCTGGCCCTCGGCGGCGAGCATTGCTTCACGCGCCTGATCGTCTCGGGCTACAAGACCAATCCCTGGTTTCACGAAGCCGACAGCAAGCAGGTGTGTCCCGGCGACCTCGTTGCGATCGACACAGACATGATCGGCCCCGAGGGCTATGCCTGCGACATCTCGCGCACCTTCCTGTGCGGCGACACGGCGAGCCCCGCGCAAAAGGAGGCCTACAGGGTGGCCCACGACTTCGTGCGCTGTTGCATCGAGTTGATCAAGCCGGGCGTCAGTTTCGCCGAGTTCGTGGCCCGCTGCCCCGTGCTGCCCGAAGCTTACCGGGCGCAGCAGTACGGCGTCATCGTGCACGGCATCGGCACCGACGATGAACCGCCAAATATTCCCTTCCCGGGTGACCCGCACACCGACATGCCCGAGGGCGAATTCATGGAAAACATGGTGCTGGCGGTCGAATGCTACGCAGGCAAAGTGGGCCTGCGGGACGGCGTGAAACTCGAAGATGAAGTCTGGGTGACCGCGACCGGAGCCTCGTTGATCTCGCTCTATCCTTACGACGCGAAATTGCTGGACTGAATGCTTGCGCGTCGGCGACGCGTCAGAAAAGCCGGCCGTCGTCCGCAGCACCGAGCAAGGCCCTGCGCAACAGCTTCGGTGGCGGGTTTCCATAGCTCAGGAACGCTTCGTGGAAGTCGGAAAGCGATTTTCCGGGGTGGAGCGCGAGCCAGTCGTCGCGCAACTTCATTACCATCAGCTTGCCGAGCATGTAGAAGACATATCCCGGGTCGAATGTCGCCCGCACGGCTTCCTGGCGTGCACTCTCGGGATCGCTGAATGCCCGCTCGCGGAACATTTGTTCGGACTCCGGGATGCTCATGCCGCTGGTCTGTAGCCCGATTGAGGACAAGGCGCGCACATCGTTCATCAGTGCGTTCTGCAACTGGCCGATCGCCATCTCGGGATCGTCGTCCAGCGCCTCGTGCAGCATCATCTCTTCGCTGTAATGGGACCAACCTTCCGTATACGCATAGCTGTAGGTGAACACCGCAAGCGGATTGCCGGACAGGTTGGAGCGCATGGCCTCGAGGATATGACCTGTCCACACGCAGTGCGTCGTGGTCGCCATCAGGTCGGCTTCGGACTGCAGGTATTGCTGCTGATCCTCGACCGACCAGTCCGGATCGGGCGGCGAGATGTAATAGATGGATGGTGCGTCCCTCTCGAGGGGGCCCGGTACCGCGATGTACGCGGTTGCGGAGCGCTGGTGCGGCGGTGCTTCGGCGACAATTACCTGTAGTCCGTCGGGGACCGGGGCGATGTGACGTGCGAGCACCAGGCGCTTCAACTGATCCACCTGGCGCGTCGCTGCCGCGATGGGCCCGTCCGGCGGCTTGCGCGCAGCGACTTTCGCCCTGCATTCCCGCAGTGTCGTGCCTGGAGCAAACGCGCCGCAGGCGCTCCCGAGGGCCTGCAGGTTTCGCCGGTAGTCGCGTTCCGCGATTGCCTTCAACTCGCCGATCGGCGTGTCGATGCGCTCCAGAGCCCACAACATCTGTGCGTATCTCTCTGCACCGAGCGCGAAGTCCTCGTTGCGCGGTAATGCATCGATCCAGTGCGCCAGGTCGGTCAGCGCGGCAGCCGCCAGATCGCTGGCCTTCTTCATCGCGGCCTGGCGCACCGGATCATCTACCGCCGAGAACACTTCGTAGGGAGCGGTGGTCACGAATTCCGCGAGGCCCGCGATGTAATCGCGGAGTCCCTCGGCGTGGCCGGATGGCATGGGTTTCAAGGTGCGTCGCATCGCCGCGAGTGTCGCGGGCAGCGCGCTGACATGCCGGGTGTAGGCGTCCATGCGCGCCGCCAGCGGTGCGTAGTTTCGCGACAGATAGACGTCCGGATCCAGCGCGAGATAGTCGTACCAGGCGTTGTTTTCCAGCACCTTCAGCGTCCGGATATTGAATAGTTGCGTGTCGATCTCGACCGCGAGGTAGCCGTGGTACAGGCGTTCCTTCACGCCCAGTTGCGGCGCGTCGATCGCCGCGGTCCGCCGTCGCATCTCTTCGAGCCAGGCGACCCGCTCGCGGATGCCCTCGGGGCTGAAATCCGGCAGCCGGCCGTCATATTCGTGCAGACCGCTGTTCACGGCGGCAGTCGGAACCCTCTCATAGTGCCCCGCAACAAAATCGCGTAACAACTGGTCGAAATCCCGCGCCGCCGCCGGCGCATCGGGATCCTGGCGCACCGGCAACTGCTGGCAGGCCGCGAGGCAGGTCAGCGCGGCAAGCAAAATGGCGCGCAGCGCCCTCGGAATCATCGCTAAAATCCTCGGATCGGGAATCACACTGGAGCCTGATTCATGCATCTTCTGCTGTCCGCCTGCCTGGGCGCAATGCTGCTGACAAGCACGGCCGCCGAGGCGGCGGCGCCCCGGCCGTTCACAATCGACGACATGCTGGCCATTCGCGACGTGTCCGAGATTGATGTGTCGCCCGATGGGGCATGGGTCGCCTATACGGTATCAACCGCGGACCGCAACCGCGATGAAGAGACCTCTGATGTCTGGATGAGCAGTTGGGACGGCCGGCAGCAGGTGCAACTGACGACCAGCAAGGCGGACGACAGCCAGCCCCGCTTCAGCCCCGATGGGCGTTCCATCGCATTTCTGTCGGAGCGCGACGATCAGGAGGAGGATGAATCTTCCACTCAGGTCTGGCTGCTCGATCGCGCCGGCGGCGAAGCGCGGCAGTTGACCGCGCTCGACGGCGATGTCGAGGATTTTGCCTGGTCACCTGACGGGACCCGGCTCGCGTTGATTGTCAAGGATCCGGATCCTGTTGCGCTCACCCTGCGCAAGCGCGGCGGTGCTCTGACAGGCAGGGACAATACCCCGCCTCCGATCGTGATCGACCGTTACCGATTCAAGAAAGATGTCGAGGGCTACCTTGGGAACCGGCGCCGCCATCTCCACCTGTTCGACGTAGTCAGGCGCAGCGCCGTGCAACTGACCACCGGCGCCTTCGATGATGGTTCGCCGAGCTGGTCCCCGGACGGTCGCACGATTGCCTTCGTCACGAAGCGCGGCGCCGACACCGACCGCCACTGGAACTGGGACATCTACGCGATCGAGGCGCGTGCCGGCGCCACAGCCAGGCTCCTGACACCGTTTCAGGGCGCAGATGGCGGCGACTATTCGGACCCGATCCCAGGCGGAGGCCCGCACTACAGCCCGGATGGCCGCGCCATTGCCTACCTGCGCAGCCTCGACGAAAGCTTCGACAGCGCCTATTTCGGCACGTCTGTCATCGCCGTGACGCCAGCCGCAGGCGGCGATGCGCGGCTCCTGACTGACGCCCTGGACCGCCAGGCGTTCCAGCCGCGCTGGTCGGCCGACGGGCGCTACCTGTATTTCACGCTCGAGGACGATCGCAGCGTTCAGCTGGCGCGTATCCCGGCTGCCGGTGGTGAAGTCGAGCGGCTCACGGCCCGCGGTCAGGTCGTGCGGGAGCTCGCGATTAGCCCCGGCGGGCATGTCGCCGTGCTCGCAACCAATCCCGCGCAACCGGCGGAAGTCTTCGCCCTGGAAGGCAAGACCCTGCGGCCCCTTTCACGCCAGAACGAGACGTTGATGGCGGGGCTCGGCCTGGGCAAGGTCGCGGAACTCGATGTGCAGGTTGCAGACGGCACGCGCGTCGGCGCACTGACCGTCGCGCCGCCAGACTTCCGCACAGGCCAGCGCTACCCGACCCTGCTGTACATCCACGGCGGCCCGCAGGCACAGGACCAGCACGAATTCGATCCGATGGCGCAGCTGTTCGCAGCCAACGGCTACCTGGTGGTCCAGTCCAATTATCGCGGCAGCACCGGGCGCGGCTACGCCTACTCGCTGGCATTGCGATCCGACTGGGGGCACCACGAAGTGACGGATCTGCTGGCGAGCATCGAAGCGGTCGTCGCCGATGGGCGCGCCGACCCCGGGCGCCTCGGCATCCTCGGCTGGAGCTACGGCGGCATGCTCACGAACTACACGATCGCGAGCGACACGCGCTTCAAGGCTGCCGCGAGCGGTGCGGGCATTTCCAACATGCTCACCGGCTACGGCACGGACCAGTACATTTCCGACTACGAACTCGAACTCGGCCTGCCATGGAAATCGATCGAGAGCTATCTCAAGGTTTCCTATCCATTCTTCCACGCCGACCGGATCAAGACGCCCGTGTTGTTCATGTGCGGCGAAAATGATTTCAATGTGCCGCTGATCAACAGCGAGCAGATGTATCAGGCGCTGCGCAGCATCGGCATCGAAACGCAGCTGGTGATTTATCCGGGTGAGTTCCACAGCATCAGCACGCCAAGCTATCTTCAGGACCAGGCCGAGCGTTATCTCGGCTGGTTTGGCAAGCACCTGAAATCGCCATAGCATGACCGTCGCGCAAAGGAGCACGACTCTGGTCTTTCGAAAATCGCTGGCCGCATTCGCGGCAGCCGCCTTGCTCGTTACCTTGAGCCCGGCGACGCATGCGCAGGACACGCGCTTTGGCCCCGGTGACCCGGTGATGAAGGACGCGACGCAGTTCGACCCAATGCGCCCGGTGGACCGGGAATTGCAGGCGAGCGTACCCGATGGCTTCGTGGTCGCATCAGTGGGTGACATGATCATTTCGCGCCCGCTGTCCCAGTATGCGGCCCGTCTGCCGGCATTCGGCGCCGTCGTTGATCTGCTGAAACGCGCCGATGTCACCTTCGGGAATCTGGAGACGACGATATTCGACGAGCGGTCGTTCAAGGGTTCGCCATATTCGTGGGATGGCGACTGGACCAATTCGTCGGTGCCCGCGGTCGCGCGGGATCTCAAGGCCATGGGCTTCGCGATGGTTTCCCGCGCCAACAACCATGCGCTGGACTGGGGCCTCGAGGGCATGCGCGAGACCAGCCGCTGGCTGGATGAAGCCGGTATCGTCCATGCGGGGGCCGGGGAGACGCATGGATTGGCACGGGCGCCGCAGTATTTCGAAAGCGCGGCCAGACGCGTCGGACTCGTGGCACTGGCATCCACATTTCGACCGACAACTGAATCGCTGCCCGCGGCAGGAGCATCGCCCGGGCGGCCCGGTATCAGCGCCTTGCATCTGACCCCGGTCGTCGAAGTCCCGTCGACCGCCATAAAGCCGCTCGCCGAGCTTCAGTGCACCCTTTACGGCAGGAACTGCGGAGAGACACCGACCGAAGGCCAGCTCTTCGGAACGGAATACCGCCAAGCCGCCGGGACCTCGTACGAGTACTCCATGGATCCGGAGGACCTCGCCGAAATCCACAGCAGCATCCGCTCGGCGCAGCAGAATGCCGATTTCGTCATCGTGTCAATCCATTCGCACGAATGTTCGACGGGCTGCGATCGCGATGATGCTCCGCGCGGCCCGGCCAGCTTCCTGAAGCAACTGGCGCGCGATGCCATCGATTCGGGCGCGGACGTCTTCGTCGTGACCGGTAATCACAATCTCGGCCCGATCGAGATCTACAAGTCCCCGGCCCGGGGTTACCGGCCGATCCTCTACGGACTCGGCAATTTTTTCTGGAGCGACGTCCAGCCGCTCCTGCCGCACGATCTCTTCCAGGCCAACCGCGCGCTGCTCGCGAATTCCTGGGGAGCCCCCGGGAAGGCGACTGAATACGATCTGACCGCGCCTTTGAACAAAAAGTATTTCGCCAACGCTTTCACGTTCCAGAGCGTCCTCGCCGACTGCCAGTTCGAGGGCAATCAGCTGGCGCAGATCGTGTTGCACCCGGTCGAAGAAGGCTATGGCGCGAAGCTTCCTGAAAGCGGGATTCCGCGCCTGGTGACGGACGCGGAGACGGCGGCTGCCATCTTCAGGCAGATCAGCGAGCAGACGGCAGCATTCGGCTTGCCAAAGCTGAATGTCAGCTACGTGAAGAACACGGCCGTGATCCGGCCATAGCGGCGCGAACGGATGGCAGCATGAAGTCAGTGCAGATCGCGGCTGTCGTTCTTTGCGCTCTTGCGATCAGCCACGCGGCCGCGGAAGCGCCGGTGCCCGCCGGCTTCGCGAAGCAGGTGGATGAGTTCGTCAGCACTGAGATGCGCCGGCAAATGGTGCCCGGTGTGGCCGTTGGCGTCTTTCGCAAGGGCGACGTGCTCGTCGCAAGGGGCTACGGTGACGCGAACATCGAGCACCACGCACCGGTGAGCAGCAGGACCATGTTCCAGTCTGCGTCCGTCGGCAAGCAATTCACGGCCGTTGCCGTGATGCTGCAGGTGGAGGACGGCAAACTCTCGCTCGACGATTCCATCACCCGATACTTCACCGACGCCCCGGACAGCTGGCGCCCGATCACGGTTCGCCACTTGCTGACTCACACTTCCGGGATCCAGGACTATTTCGATGAGTTCGGAGGTCCTGGCTCGGATCCTTTCGACGTCCGGCGCGACTATACGGAAGAGGAAATGTTGAAGGCGTTCTACCTTCTCCCGCTCGAGTTCGCGCCGGGATCGCGATGGCACTACAGCAACACCGGCTACGTCCTGCTCGGTTACCTCGTCCGCCGCGTGTCCGGCCGGTTCTACGGCGACGTCCTCAAGGAGCGAGTATTCGCGCCGCTCGGGATGAAGACGGCACGGGTCATCAGTGATGAGGACATCGTGCCGAACCGTGCGGCCGGCTATCGCCTGGTCGATGGCAAGGTCAAGAACCAGGAATGGTACGCCCCGACGGTGAACACCACTGCGGATGGTGCTCTCTACCTCAGCGTGGAGGACTTCCTTGCCTGGGACCGTGGACTGCGGGCTCAGGCCATACTTTCCGCGGCGAGCTGGGCGCAGATCTATGCGCCGGTCAGGCTCAACAGTGGCAAGACATTTCCTTACGGCTTCGGCTGGTCCATCGACGAGTCAAACGGCGGGCCCTGGTTTCATCATTCAGGCAGTTCGCAGGGCTTCAGGGCCTATATCTCCCGTTACCGCAAAGATGATCTCACGATCGTCGTGCTCGCCAATCTGATCGATGCGGATCCCTCGCGCTTCGTTGATGGCATCGCCGCGATCTTCGATCCAGCAATTGCGAAGATACGGCCTGCCACGCCCATTCCGGACAGCGACCCTGCCACTGCCGCGCGCGTTCGCGGGCTGCTTGACGCCGTTGCCGGGGGCAGGCTGCCTGAACAGCAATTGCGCTATGCGAACCGCGGTTTCCTTGAGCTGATCGGCGGATATGCGCAACTGCTGCAGACGCTCGGTGCGTTGGAGCGCCTGGAACTGCTGGACCGCCGGGACCTGGGCGACGATCGGGTGTCCACTTACGCTGCGCACTATGGACCGCGCACGCTGCGCGTGCAGATCGCCTTTGCGCCGGACGACCGGATCGCGGATCTTGATATCGAATCCGAATAGGGCCGGCTGACCGGTCGTTACGTCTGACGATCGATTCCCGTCACATCCGGTCTCGGTTCGCCCATCCGGTAGACGGCGATGATGCGATGGGTCACCGTGTCGCGCAGGGCATTGAACCACTGGCCGCAGCCGAAGCTGTGACACCAGCGTTCAGCATGCTGGCCCTTGGGATTCGAGCGGAAGAACAAGTAGCTGGACCAGGCCTCGTCGCTGCAGTCCGGCGGCGGCCGGGAAATATGCGATTCGCCGCCGTAGGTGAACTCCGGTTCGTCACGGGTTCCGCACCAGGGACACTCGATCCGCAGCATTTCGGTATCCTACCGAGGACAACCGATGCCGCGCTATTCCTTTCCTGCACTCGCCCTGCACGCCCTGCGCGGCCACAAGCGCTGGCCACGGGTATTGCGGGCGGCTGAGCCGAAGCCTGGCTATGACGCGCTGATTATCGGCGGCGGCGGCCACGGGCTCGCCACGGCGTATTTCCTGGCGAAACAGCACGGTATGCGCCGCATCGCGGTGCTCGAGAAGGGCGCCATCGGCCATGGCAACTCCGGCCGCAACACGCAGGTGGTCCGGTCCGACTACTACCATCTGCCCAGTTCGAAATTCTTCGAACGCTCACTGCAACTCTACGAAGGCCTGAGCCGGGAGCTGAACTACAACATCATGTTGAGCCAGCGCGGCAAGATCAACCTGGCCCACAGCCCGCACGAAATGGAAATGCAGCGCCGGACGACCAATGCGATCCGCATCAACGGGGTCGATTCGGAGATGCTGTCGGCCGAGGACATCCGCAGGCTGGAGCCCGCGCTCAACTTCAACGGCCGCTACCCCATCGAGGGTGGCTCGGTGCAATGGCGCGGCGGACTGGCACGTCACGATGCGGTCGTCTGGGCATTCGCACGCGCGGCCGACTCGCTCGGTGTCGATATTGTGCAGGGCTGCGAGGTCACCGGCTTCCTGCTCGAGAACAACCGCGTGGCCGGGGTCGAAACAACCCGCGGCCGCATCGCGGCACCGCGCGTTTGCATGGCGGTCGCCGGACACTCGAGCGAGCTTGCGCGCAAGGCGGGCATCTCGCTCCCGATCAACAGCATGGCATTGCAGGCCATGGTCACGGAACCCGTCAAGCCGATGCTGAATCACGTGCTGATCTCGGCCCTAGTTCATGTCTACATCAGCCAGTCGGATCGCGGTGAAATCGTCATCGGTGGCGGCGCGGACATCCACCACTCCTATGCGCAGCGTGGCAGCCTGCCCATTCTCGAGGCCAACGCACAGGCGGCCGTCGAGCTCTATCCTTCCCTCGGCCGCCTGCGAGTCATGCGCCAATGGGCCGGCACTGTGGACATCACGCCGGACACCAGTCCCGTGATGGGGCTGACACCCGTGCAGGGCCTGTACGTCAGCGCGGGCTGGGGCACGGGTGGCTACAAGGCCATTCCCGCCGGCGGCGAGACGATGGCCTGGACCATAGCGAATGATCGTCCGCATGAACTGATTACGGCATTCGGCCTCGGGCGATTTGCAAGCGGCGCACTCGTCGATGAAGGCGCAGCGTCGGGAGTGGCGCACTGATGCCTTCGCAATTCCCCGGCGCAGGGTACCGGCTCGCCGTTGGCGGCCGCATCGACCGCTCGCACCCGCTGACATTCCGCTGGAATGATCGCGCACTCCCCGCCTTCGCCGGCGATACCATCGCATCGGCGCTGCTCGCAAATGGCGTGCGCATCGTCGGCCGCGGTATGAAATTCCACAGGCCGCGCGGAATCCTGTCGGCAGGCATCGAGGAACCCAATGCACTCGTGACCCTGGGCCGCGGCGCCGAGATCGAGCCGAGCGCGCGCGCAACGATGATACCCGTGCACGAAGGACTCGAAGTGCAGGCGCAGAATTGCCGGCCGAGCGTCGACTTTGATCTCGGTCGCATATTCGATGCGACATCACGGCTCTGGCCGGCCGGTTTCTACAACAAGACCTTCATGTGGCCGTCGTGGCACTTCTACGAGCGGTTCATTCGAAGCGCCGCAGGCCTCGGCCCCGCCCCGCAACAACCGGATCCGGCGCGCTACGAGGCGGTCAATGCGCATTGCGACCTGCTCGTTGTCGGCGGAGGACCCGCGGGCCTGCATGCAGCAGCCATCGCAGCCCGTGCCGGCATGACGGTGATTCTTGCCGAGCAGGATTTCGAATGCGGCGGGCAACTGCTTGGCTCGAATGCCACGATCGACGGCCGGCCCGCGATGGACTGGGTCGGGCGCATCGTCTCGGAGCTCAGCGGCCTGCCCCATGTCACGCTGCTCACGGCAACGACTGCGTTCGGTCTCTACGACCATGGCAATGCGGGCCTCCTGCAGAGGCTCGACCTGGCCGCCATGGGGGAAGTAACCCGACAGCGCTACTGGCGCGTGCGTGCGAAACAGACATTGCTTGCCACGGGAGCAATTGAGCAGCCGCTGGTGTTCGAATTCAACGACCTGCCGGGCATCATGCTGGCTGGCAGCGTGCGCCAGTACGCGAATCGATTTGCGGTGGCGGCCGGCCGGCGCGTCGTGTTCGCGACCAACAACGACTCTGCCTACCTCGCAGCACTCGACCTGGCAACCGCCGGCATCGATGTGCCCCTGCTGCTCGACAGCCGCGCCAATCCGCCCGCGGCCTTCGTGGGTGCATTGCGCACGCGCGGGGTCGAGGTCCGTGCCAACGCGGTCGTGATCAAGGCGTCCGGAGGCAGGTGGCTTCGCACGCTGCGCGTCGGCACAATCGCGACCGGCGGCTCAGTCACCAATGCGGGCGACATCGCCTGCGACGCGCTCGGCATGTCCGCAGGCTGGTCGCCAACCGTGCACCTTTTCTCCCAGGCGCGCGGCAGTCTCGACTTCGACGAGCTGCGGCAATGCTTCCTGCCGCACGGCGGGACGGCGCCGCTGCTGTGCGCCGGATCGGTCAGCGGCGCCGCCACGCTCGCCGACACGCTGGCCAGCGCCGCGGATGCGCTCCGCAGGGCTGCGGGCCCCTCGGCAATGCCGGCGATCGAAGAACTGCCAGTGAGCGCCGAGGCCGGACTCGTGCGCCGCACGGCTGCTGGCCGAACGAGCCGGCAATGGCTGGACCTGCAACACGACGTTACGGTCGCCGATGTGGAGCTCGCCATTTCCGAGGGTTTCGAGAACATCGAGCATCTCAAGCGCTACACGGCGGCCGGCATGTCCGTGGATCAGGGCAAAACCGGCAACTTGAATACGCTGCTGACCGTGGCGGAACTGACGGGTGGGCAAGCCGGGGACATCGGCACGACAACTTACCGACCGCCCTACTCGCCCGTCACACTCGGCGCGCTTGCGGCGCGGCAGACGGGCGATCGCTATGCGCCGAGGCGGTTGTTGCCCGCGCATGCCGAGCATGAAGCCTTGCGTGCGCACTGGTGGGAAGCCGGGGGCTGGATGCGGCCGGCCTGCTATCCGCTTGCCGATGAGTCGGTGCACGATGCGGTCCAGCGCGAGTCGCTTGCCGTCCGGAATGCCGTTGGCATCTACGATGCCTCGCCGCTCGGCAAGATCGAAGTCACGGGGGCCGACGCAGCGCAATTTCTCGACCGCTTCTACATCAATGATGTGCTGACCCTGGAGCCGGGCCGGATCCGCTACGGCCTGATGCTCAACGAACAAGGCGTCATCATCGACGACGGCACGATCGCAAGACTCGACGCCGGGCGATTCGTGGTCACGACAACGAGCGGCGGCGCCGGTCGCATCGCCCAATGGTTCGAGGAATGGCGCCAGTGCGAATGGCCGCATCTGGAGGTGTTCGTCACGCCGGCGACCAGCCAATGGGCGACGATCGCAGTCTCGGGACCGAACGCGCGCGAGCTGCTGCTGCAAGTCGATACCGATATCGCCATCGACCGTGAGTCGTTGCCGCATATGCAGGTCCGGGAGGGCCGCATCGCAGGCGCTCCTGCGCGACTCTATCGCGTCAGCTTCTCCGGAGAACTCGGCTACGAGATCAATGTGCCGGCAGGCCAGGGCGCAAGACTCTGGCGCGAGCTGCTCTCGGCGGGCAAGGAACTGGGCGTCGTTCCATTTGGCATCGAATCCCTGTTGTTGCTGCGGCTTGAAAAAGGCTTCCTGCATGTCGGTGCGGACACGGATGGCACGACGACGCCCGCAGACGTCGGCTGGGGCGAAATCGCGATGAGGAAGAAAGCGGACTTTGTCGGCAAGCGCTCATTGAGTCGCAGCGACAACCTGCGCGGCGATCGGCTGCAGCTCGTTGGTCTCTCCGCAGACGATCCAGAGGTCCTGGTGGCCGGCGCCCATCTGCGGCTGTCAGACACGACGGAAGGCAGTGACGGCTGGGTGACGTCGGCCGCCGTGTCGCCCGCGCTTGCCCGGCCTATCGCCCTTGCGATGTTGCGTGGCGGCCGTCGCCGGCTTGGCGAGACAGTGAACGTGCACGATCTCGACCGCCGCTGCGTGGCGAGCGTCGTGACAACGCCATTCTATGACCCGAAGGGGGAGCGACTGCGTGCCTGAGTTCGTCGCCCGGCTGACGCCACGCGCTTCCGTGAGGCTGCAGGTTTCGGCCCGCGCCTTGCCCGTCGCCATTGCCATTGGCGATGCAGCGTTGCCCAGTCAGCCAAATACCTGGACCGGAGGCGATCCTTTCATCTGGTGGGTATCCCCCGATGCGTGGCTCATCCAGTCCGTGCGCGAAGGCGACGGCCTTGCGGCCCGGGTGCAAACCGAGTGCAGGAACCTGCCCTGCGCCGTGACGGATCTCTCGGATGCCCTTGTGACACTCGCGCTTGAAGGTCCCGATGCCGGCGCTGTGCTCATGCGCGGATGCGGGCTCGACCTGCGCGAGGCTGTTTTCGGCATCCGGGCCTGCGCCCGTACCCGCCTGGCACAATTGCCGGTGCTGATCCGCAAGCCCGTGTCCTCGCGCTTCGAACTCGTCGTCGATCGGGCGGCGGCGCAATATCTCCAGGACTGGTTGATGGATGCGGCACTCGGCCTCGAATAGTTTCGAGGCGGCGCGTCTGGCATCAGACGAAAAGAGCCGCAAGAATAATCACCAGCGCAGCCGGGCATACGTACCTCAGCAGCCACATCACCATGCGCCTGCCAAAGGCCGTGGTTTCGTCGAGTTGCTCCGCAACGATTTGCCGGCTGACGCGCCATCCGAAGAACAGGCTGATCAGCAGCGCACCGATCGGCAGCAGGACATTCGACGACACGTAGTCCATCACCTCAAAGAACGTGAACTGGGAAAATGCCGGAATGGCGCCGAGCGGCCGCCATCCTGACCAGACGTTGAACGAAAGCACCGAGCCGATGCCGAGCAGCCAGCTGGCTCCACAGGCGATTACGGCCGCCATTGGCCGGCTGAATCCGCGCCGTTGTTCAAGCCATGCCACCAGCGGTTCGATGCCGGCGAGTGAGGGGGTCAGCGCAGCGAATATCAGCAGCAGGAAGAACAGCGTCCCGATCAGGCGCCCACCGGGCATCTCGGCAAACAGCGTCGGCAGCACCTCGAATACCAGTTCCGTGCCTTGTGCGGGATCCATGCCATAGGCGAACACCAGCGGAAATATCATCAATGTCGCCAACAGCGAAACCAGCAGGATCGAACCGACAATAATGAGCGCACAGCGCAGCAGCGAAGTGCCGCGCTCAACGTAGGATCCGTAGGCCAGCATCATTGCCATGCCAACACCGGTCGCAAAGAAAGCCTGCCCGATCGCGGCCAACACGACTTGTGGCGTGATCGCGCCGAAATTCGGAGCGAAGGCGAACGCGAGGCCGTTCACCACGTCGCCGGTGGCGAGCGAATACGCGACAAGGATTAGCAGCAGCGTAAGCAACGCCGGGGCGCGAATCCTGTTGGCGGTTTCGATTCCGCGTCCCACACCGCGCGCAGAGATGAATGCGACAAACACGATGAATGCCACATGCCAGGCGCCGACTTCCCAGGGCCGCGACAGAAAACCACGCCACAATGAGGCGACTTCGGGACGCTCGAGACCGGAAAGCGCGCCCGCCCCGACTTTCCAGGTGTAAGCGAGCACCCAGCCGGCGATAACCGTGTAAAAGGACATGATCATGAATGTCGCCAGGGTCCCCAGCACACCGATGACATTCCAGCGTGTGGACAATCCCGAAGCTTGCGCGACGAAACCCGCAGCCTGTGGCGGGCTTCTGCGCGAGTGGCGCCCGATTGCAAACTCAGCAGCGAGCAGGGGTACGGCGATCAGGAGGCAGGCGAGCACAAAGACGAAGATAAATGCGCTTCCGCCGCTGCTGCCGACCAGATAGGGAAATCGCCAGATACTGCCCAGTCCGACCGCGGCACCGGCCGCGCTCAGATAGAAGGCAATGCGTGAGGACCAGAGCGGTGCGCCTTTCTTGACCGATGCCACGCAATTACTGTATCTCAAAGACCTTGCTGCCGCGCGAGGTCCGCTGCATTGCGATGTGAGTCGCGGTGCACGTGCCGGCTCACGCTACAATTCCGTAATGGACATGCTGGGTTTGCCTGTCTTCTGGGTCGAGTTGGGCGCCATCATCTGGATCAACCTGCTGGTCTCCGGCGACAACGCCGTGATGATCGCGCTTGCCGCGCGGTCGCTCCCCACGGCGCAGCAGAAGCTCGCAGTGTTCTGGGGCAGCACCGCGGCCGTCGCCTTGCGCGTGATTCTCACGATTTTCGCAGCCGCGCTGCTGGCCCAGCCCTGGTTGAAGCTCGTCGGTGGCGCATTGCTGCTCTGGATCGGCGTGAAATTGCTGGTGCCGAAGAAAGATGGTGGCGAATTCCCGGCAGGCGACCGGCTATGGGAAGCGGTCAGGACCATTCTGATAGCCGACCTGGTGATGAGCCTCGACAACGTGATTGCAGTCGCCGCAGCGGCGAATTCAGCCGCACCAACTCCTGATCTCGAAAACATGAGGTACGTGCTGCTGGTCCTTGGCCTTGGGATCAGCATCCCGATCGTCATATTCGGCAGCGTGGTAATGCTGAAGGTCATGCGCCGATTCCCGCTCATCATCGCGCTGGGCGCGGCATTGATCGGCTGGATCGCGGGCGACATCATGGTGACTGACCCGGCGATCGCCGATTGGGTCCAGCAACATGCGGCCTGGCTGCACGATTGGCGCGCGGCGCCGATTGCCGGGGCGCTGTTCGTGACTGCGTTCGGCAAACGGAGCCATTGGGGAATCTGACGCGCCGCCGTAAATCGCTTCTTTGACTGCAGGTGTGCGATCGCCGCCCAGGCGGCAGGCTCAGGTGTTGTCTCTCAGGTAGGCGTCCGATTTATTCAGCCAGTCTTCGCGCGGTGGCGAGAAAACGTCGATATCGAGCGTGTCCTCGAGCGCCAGAGCCGCATGAGGCAGATTCGGTGGAATCACCAGCACTTCGCCCGCGCCCACGATGATCTCGCGCTCCCCGTTTTCACCGAGCACGAAACGCAGCTTGCCGGCGACGATGTAGCTGATCTGTTCATTGTGATGCGAATGCTTCGGTACGTCGTCGCCCATCTTCAGAAATACCTGCGCAATCATCATGCGTTCAGCCGTTATCAGCCTTCGCGTGATGGTGCCTTTCAGGGGTTCTTCCGGAATGTCAACCCAACGGTAAAGTTGCACAGCTGAACTCTCGATCATTGCTTCTGACCTCGCATTCGACGCAGATGCGCTGGGTTGTGGCCCGTCACGAGCGGCTCCCGGCGATTATCCCATTTGTACCGAACGGCGGTAGAATCGTCAGGAGACCCCGATCAGCCCAATGCCCAAGTCGCTGAAGATCGCCTGCGCGGTCGCAATTCTCCTGGTCATCTTGATGGCGACCGCGCTTCTCTATGTGCGTGCTAAGGTCTCCAAGCCGATGATCGAGGCTGCAGCCTCGAAAGCCCTGGGCATGGAGGTCAGGATTGATGGACGGGTGGCAACCGGCATCTTCCCGAGTCTGCATGTCACGCTCGAGGACGTGGAAATCCGCAACCGAAAAGTGAGCCTCGCTACCGCAAAAGAGGCGCAGATCTGGATCGATTACCTCCCTCTGCTCCGGAATGAAGTGCGGTTCGGGAAAATTTCACTGTCACACGCCGGCATTTCAATCGAGCGGACCCTGGATGGCACATACAATTTCGAGAAGCCGGGGTCGCCCGTCGCTTCGTTGCCTGCACTGGACCTGGCAAGCGTTACCATTTCAGACGCGACGCTGAGCTACGCGAACCAGCAATCCGCCGACATTTTTGAAGCTCGGCATTGCAGCCTGGACGTACACCGCCTGCAGCTCCTGGGCAGCGGCCAGGAGTTCATGAAACGCCTTTCCATCACGGCTGACGCAGCCTGCGATGAATTCCAGGGAAAATACCAGCCGCTATCTGACTTGAAGTTCTCCGTCGCCGGCGATAACGGAATCTTCCGTGTCGCGCCGATTGCAATGCATCTCTTCGGCGCGCAGGGCTCTGGGGTCATCGAAGCGGACTATACGAAAGCGACGCCCCTCCACCACTTCCATTTTTCGCTGCCGCAGTTCCACATTGAGGAATTCTTCAAAACGCGATCGCCACGCAAGATCGCAAGGGGGCTGATGGATTTCAAGGCGGACCTGGCGATGCAGGGAAATTCTGTCAGCGAGATGAAGCACTCGATGGCGGGCCGCATCTCGTTGCGTGGCAAGGACCTTACACTTGAGGGAACCGACCTCGACAAGGAGTTCTCCCAGTACACGGCCAGCCAGAAATTCAATCTCATGGATGGCGGTGCGTTCTTCTTTGCTGGACCATTGGGTCTGGTCGTCACAAAAGGCTACGATTTTGCGGGCATCTTCAAGGGTTCAGGGGGCAGCAGCACCATCCACACCATCGTCTCCGAATGGCGAGTCGAGCAGGGAGTCGCAAAGGCGCAGGACGTTGCGTTTGCGACCAGCAAGAACCGGATGGCTCTCCAGGGCGGACTCGATTTGGCCAACGGTCAATTTGTCGGCGTGACCACGGCACTGATCGACGCCAAGGGTTGTGCCAAGGTGAAGCAAAGCATACACGGCAGCTTCCAGAAACCGGTGGTGGAACAGCCGAACTTCCTCGAGGTCCTCGCCGGGCCTGCGATGAAATTGCTCAAGAAGGCGCGGGACATCTTTCCTGGCGGAAAGTGCGAAGTCTTCTACGCCGGCTCGGTAGCGCCGCCGAAGCGAACGGATGGCGATGAAACCGGCGCTGGAGAACGCCCTAAAGCAGCTATCCCTTAGATCACGCCGCGTCGTTCCTGGTCGAGTTCGATGGACTCGAACAGTGCGCGGAAATTGCCTTCGCCGAAGCCTTCGTTGCCCTTGCGCTGGATGATCTCGAAGAATATCGGCCCGATCACGTTTTTGGTGAAGATCTGCAGCAGGATGCCATCCTTGGCGCTGCCGTCGATCAGGATACGACGTTCCTTCATTCGCGACAGCGACTCCTGGTGGCCGGTCACCCGTGCGTCGACACCCTCGTAATAGGTATCCGGCGTATCCTGGAACTCGATGCCATTGGCGCACAGCGCATCGACGCTGCCGTAAATGTCGTCCGTGAACAGCGCAATGTGCTGGATACCCTCGCCCTGGTACTCGCGGATGTATTCCTCGATCTGGCTCTTGTCATCCTGCGACTCGTTGATCGGGATGCGAATCTTGCTGCAGGGGCTCGTCATCGCGCGGCTGAAGAGACCGGTCTTCTTGCCTTCGATATCGAAATAGCGGATCTCGCGGAAGTTGAACAGCCGCTCGTAGAAACCGGACCAGACATTCATGTTGCCGCGCCGGACATTATGCGTGAGGTGGTCGATCAGTTTCAGTCCGGCCTGGCGCGCCGGTTGTTGCGCGTCCCGCACGGGCACGAAATCCACGTCGTAGATCGTGCGGTCACCGTAGCGATCAACGAGGTAGATGATGCTGCCGCCAATGCCCTCGATGGCGGGGATCTGGAGCTCCATGGGGCCAACCCTGCCTTCGACCGGCTTTGCACCCAGTTCGACGGCCCGGCGCAATGCGTAGGCCGCATCCCTGACACGGAAGGCCATCGCGCAGGCCGACGGGCCGTGCGCGCGGGCGAACTGTTGGCCAAAGCTCTCCGGCTCCGCATTGATGATGAAATTGATGTCGCCCTGGCGATGCAGCGTAACGTTCTTGCTGCGGTGCCGGGCCACAACCGGGAAGCCCATGCGTGCAAACAGGGCCCGCAACTGCTCGGGATCCTCGGCCGTGTATTCGACGAACTCGAAGCCGTCGGTCCCCATCGGGTTTTCAAACAGCTCGCCCATGATCAGCTCCCGCGTTAGTTACAATTGTAACTATAATTGGACGTTGACCTCCAAGGAACCGCAAATGGCCATAGCAGCGAGCGCCGTCCCGGCCCTGGACCTGGAGCAATTCCTGCCCTATCGGCTGTCGGTGCTCTCCAACACCGTCTCGGCGGCGCTGGCCGGAGCCTATGCGCGCCGTTTTGGGCTTACCATCCCGGAATGGCGCGTAATCGCCGTATTGGCCCGCACACCGGGGCTTTCCGCGGCCGCCGTGGCCGACCGTACGGCGATGGACAAGGTCGCGGTCAGCCGCGCGGTGGCCGGTCTCGTCGGCTCCGGTCGCGTGCGACGGGCGCTCGCCACAGGCGACCGGCGCCGCTCCGTCTTGACGCTGACTTCGCGCGGGCGCGAGGTCTACGCCCGCATCGTGCCCTATGCGCTTGAGTATGAGAGACGCCTGCTGGCCGAGCTGGCGCCGTCGGAGCAGTCACTGTTCGCCGCCGTATTGAGCCGCCTGCAGAAACGCGCGGACCTGCTCGGCCCGGCTGGTGCGGCGCGTGTATAATTTCACCAGATGCTAGGCAAAATCCCGGCCGCCCGTCAGGAAATCATCGATCGCATCGCTTCGCGCGCGCGCCGCAGGCGCGGTCATCGACTGCCAGTCGCGCCCGGCAAGTTCGTCCGCTTCTTCTATCACGGCGTGTCAGAGCTGGACCTTGTCCAGCGGGCTGACAGCGATCTCGCAGCTGCGGCACTCGCTCAACTTGCCATGGGGCGCATCCGGCAGCCCGGACGGCCGATTGTCCGGGTCTTCAATCCTGACCCGGCTCGCGATGGTTTCGCTTCGGCGCACACAGTGATCGCGGTCATCACGGATGACATGCCGTTTCTCGTTGATTCGCTTGGTATGGTCTGCACAAAGAGCGGGCTCGCCGTGCACCTGCTTGCGCACCCGGTATTTGCCGTTGTCCGCGACCGGCGCGGCCGCATGACCGATATCTTGCTCGGTGATGTTCCGCCTGGCGCGCGACATGAATCCTGGCAATTGATCGAAGTCGATCGTGAAGGCGACCCGCAGCAGCTGGCGGCACTCGAGAAACGAATATGCGCCACGCTCGATGACGTGCGCTGCGCGACGGCCGACTGGCAGCGCATGCGGAAAGCGGCCCGCGAAGCCGCCATGGAAATTGGTCAGCGGCGAGTCCGGCTGCATGCGAGTGAAGTCGCGGAGGCCAAAGCGCTGCTGGAATGGATGGCGGATCAGCACTTCACGTTTCTTGGCTATCGCGAGTACCGCCTGCGGCGCGGCCCGCGCCGCGATCTGCTTCAGCCAGTCGTGAAATCGGGTCTCGGCCTGATGCGCGCGAGTCGCCATCGCAGGTCGAGATCTGTGGCGCTTGCTGGAGACGTGCGCGACTTCGCGCGATCCAGCGAACCATTGATCATCACGAAGGCCAACACGGTTGCAACCGTGCACCGTTCCACGTACCTCGATTACGTGGGAGTGAAGACATTCGACGCCGCCGGCAATGTGACCGGCGAGCGGCGGTTCATCGGGCTCTGGACATCGTCTGCCTACAACCACAGTCCGCGCGATATCCCCGTTTTGCGGCACAAGGTGCAGAGCGTCATTGATCATTTCGGCCTGAGCCCCCTGAGCCACGACAACAAGGCGGTCGTGCACGTACTCGAGACATTCCCGCGCGATGAATTGTTCCAGGCAAGCGTCCCGGAACTGGTCAGGATCGTACGCGGCATCGTCAACCTCTACGAGCGAGCGCAAGTCCGGCTGTTCGAGCGCCGCGATGCGTTCCGGCGCTTCTACTCCTGCCTGGTATTCGTGCCGCGCGACCGTTACAACCCGCAGGTGCGCAAACGCATCGAGGCGCTCGCGATGGAGGCCTTCGGTGGTCAGGCCATCGAGTCGCAGGTACAGCTCTCCGAATCCGTGCTCGCAAGACTGCATATCCTGGTGCGCACGCCGCCGGATGACAGCCCGCATGTCGGCGCGGCAGAGCTCGAGCGCCGCATCATGGAGACGGTTCGAACCTGGGCGGACCACCTGAGGGACAGGCTGCTGGAGAAGCACGAGGAGACGGTGGCGCTGCGCCTGCACCGCAACTGGGGGCATGCATTTCCGGCTGCCTACCAGGAAGACACCCCGATCGAATCCGCCCTTGGCGACATCGTCTGCCTCGAGGCGCTGGCCGCGGGGACTTCCGGCCTGCGCATGACTCTCTATCGCGCCGCTGGCCAGCCGCCGCATAAGGTGCAGTTCAAATTGCTGCGCCGAGAGCGGCCGATTCCGATTTCGGATGTGCTGCCGACCATCGAGAATCTCGGGCTCAAGCTGATCAGTGAACGCCCCTATGAGGTCAAGTCCGGCGCAGGCAGCATCTGGATCCAGGACTTCGAACTCGAACACCCGCGTGGGGTCAGCATCGACCTCGACAGCGATGGGCCGCGCCTCACGTCTACATTCGAAAGCGTGTGGCGCGGCCGAGCCGACAATGACGGTTTCAACCGCCTGGTATTGGCCGCCGACCTGAGCTGGCGCGAGGCAATGGTGCTTCGGACCTACGCGCGGTGGTTCGCTCAGCTCGGCTTGCCCCTGTCTCAGACCTACATGGAAGAGGCGCTCGCAAGCAATGCCGCCGCTGCCGGCAGGCTGTTCCGGCTGTTTGTCGCGCGCTTCGACCCGAAACTGAAGCCGGCGGAACGGCGCCTGGCCGAGTCGCGCCAACGCCGCGCACTCGATGCGCTGCTCGCCCGCGTGACGCGCATCGACGACGACCGGATCCTGCGTGCATTCCTCGCGGCGATTGACGCGACACTGCGCACGAACTATTTCCAGCAGGCGGCTGATGGCCAGCCGAAGACCTATCTTTCCCTGAAGCTGGACCCGCGCAAGGTCGCGGAGGTCCCGCTGCCAAAGCCGATGTTCGAGATCTTCGTGCATTCGCCGCGGCTCGAGGGGGTGCACCTGCGCATGGGGCACGTTGCGCGCGGCGGCATTCGCTGGTCGGACCGTCGCGAGGACTTCCGTACCGAGATCCTCGGCCTGATGAAGGCGCAGAACGTCAAGAACACCGTCATCGTGCCGGTCGGCGCCAAGGGCGGCTTCGTGCCACGACGCCTGCCGGCAACTCGCGAAGAGGCGCAGCGCGAGGGCACGGAATGTTATCGCACCTTCATCCGGGCCCTGCTCGACATCACCGATAACGTGGTGTCCGGCAAGGTCGTGCCACCGATCGCGGTCGTGCGCCAGGATGGTGACGATCCCTATCTTGTGGTGGCCGCGGACAAGGGCACGGCGACATTCTCCGATGTCGCCAATGGAATATCCGCGGAGTACGGCTTCTGGCTCGACGACGCTTTCGCCTCGGGAGGCTCGGCCGGCTACGACCACAAGAAGATGGCCATCACCGCCCGTGGTGGCTGGGAATCGGTCCGGCGACACTTCCGTGAAATCGGCATGGATATCCAGTCGCAGGATTTCACCGTGGCCGGCATCGGCGACATGTCAGGCGACGTGTTCGGTAATGCCATGCTCTTGTCCCCGCACATCCGGCTGCTCGCCGCATTCGATCACCGGCACATCTTCCTCGATCCGTCACCTGACGCGGCGCGCAGCTTCGCCGAGCGCCGCCGCCTGTTCGAATTGCCCCGCTCGGGCTGGGACGACTACAACCCGAAGCTGCTTTCGAGGGGCGGTGGGGTGCATTCGCGCCAAAGCAAGGCGATAGCGCTGTCGCACGAGGCACGTGCCATGCTCGGCATCGAGGCTGCTTCCGCGCCTCCAGTCGAAGTCATCCGCGCGATCCTCAAGATGCCCGTCGACCTGCTGTGGAGCGGGGGCATCGGCACCTACGTCAAGGCACGGGAGGAAACGCAGGCCGAGATCGGCGACCGCGCCAACGACGCGGTGCGGGTGAATGGCGATGAACTGCGCTGCCGGGTGATCGGCGAAGGCGGCAACCTTGGCTGCTCGCAGCGCGGGCGCATTGAATACGCGATGAACGGCGGTCGCATCAACACGGACTTCATCGACAATTCCGGCGGCGTCAATTGCTCCGACGTCGAGGTCAACCTGAAGATCCTGTTCGCTCCGATGATGCAGTCCGGCAAGCTCACGCGACCGGCACGCAACCGGCTGCTGGCGCGGATGACCGACGAGGTCGGTCAGCTGGTACTGCGCAACAATTATCTGCAGAGCCTCGCGATATCGGGCCTGCAGGCGCGGGCCGTCGAGCGTATTTTCGAACTTGGCCACGTCATCCGCGCGCTCGAGCGTGCCGGGACGCTGGACCGGACGCTGGAGGCGCTGCCGTCCGACGACGAGATCGAGGAACGCCACCGCAAGGGCCTCGGCCTGACGCGCCCCGAATTGGCCATGCTGCTTTCGTATTCGAAAATCTGGCTGTCGGGAAAGTTGATGGAATCCGACATCACCGAGGATCCCTTTTTCGCCGGAGAACTCACGCGCTACTTTCCGCGGCCCGTACAACGCCTGTATCCGCGCGCAATTCTGGGCCACCAGCTGCGTCGCGAGATCATCGTGACCGCAACGACCAACAGCCTGGTCAACCGCATGGGGCCGGTGTTCGCGATCCGCACGCAGGAAGATACGGGCGCGGACATAGGCAGCATCGCTCGAGCGTTCGCGATCGCGCGCGAGATCACGGACATGCGCGGGCTGTGGGCGAATATCGAGGATCTCGACGACCGCGTTCCGACGTCCTTGCAGTACGATTTGGGGCACGAGACGACGCGCCTGCTGCGCCCGCTGACCTACTGGGTGCTGCGCAATCTCGGCCCGCGCCTGGACATTGAACGTGCCGTTTCGCGGCTGCGCCCGGGCGTTCAGGAACTGCTCGGCGACCTGCCGGAACTGATCGAGGGCATCGAGGTTGAGCGCTATGACCGTGCGCTGCAGCGATTCTCGGTGGAAGGCGTGCCAGCACGCGTCGCGCGGCGTGCCGCGAGTCTCGGTGCGATCCATTCAGGCGTGGATATTGTCGAGGTCGCCCTGGCACGTCGTGCGCCCATTGCGCATGCAGCCCGCGTCTACTTCGGCCTTGGCGCGGCGATCGGTCTCGACTGGATCCGCGGTGAGATTGAGCGCCTCACGGTCGAAGGTCACTGGCAGGCACTTGCCCGGGGGACGCTCCGGGAGGACGCCTATTCGCTGCAACGACGTCTTTGCGACCGCATCGTCGCGCGCGGCGGACGACGGGATCCCGCAGTCGCGATACGCGCGTGGCTGGCCGACCGGAGCGGCGCCGCCGAAAGCCTGAGCCGCACCGTCCGGGAAATGCGTGGCACTGGCAGCTCGGATTTTCCGACGCTCTCGGTTGCATTGCAGGCGGTACGCCGCCTCGCCGAATGATGGGGCTCGCTCAGATCTCGAGCTGCTCGCCAATCTCGATGACGCGCCCCGGCGGCAGGCCGAAGTGGTAGACCGCCGGCCGAGCATTGCGCGCCATCAGCGAGTACAGGCGCTTGCGCCACCGCGCGAGGTCGGAGCGCCCGGTCACCAGGATGTTCTTCTGACCCAGTACGTAGATTGTGTCGGCCGGTCGGTATGGCAGGCCCTCGGCCTCCGCCTCCGCGAGCAGTGAAGGAACGCTGCGCGATTCCATGAACCCGTAGCGCGCGACGACGCGATAGAGGCCCGGTGCCAGCTCGCGCACGTTCACGCGCTCTCCCTTCCGGGATCGCGGCTCATCGCCGGTCTCAACGGTCAGCAGCACGATGCGCTCGTGGATGGTCTTGTGCGTCTCGATCATGCGCTGCAGCGCGCGTGGCACGCCACCACCGCTGCTGTCAAGATAGACGGCGGTGCCCGGAACGCGGTTGAGCCCTTCCTCCGTCACCAGCGCCACCAGCGCGCGCAGCGGCATCTGGCGCCGCGCCAGTTGATTGACACCGGCTTCTCGTCCGTCTCGCCAGGTCAGCATGACTGTCAGCAGCACGCCGCTTGCAGTCAGCGGCAGCCAGCCGCCTTCCGGGATCTTCAGGCTGTTGGCCGCCAGGAAGGTCAGCTCAATCAGCAATTCGACACACGCCATCATCAACATGACTCGCGCACGCCGCTCATCCTGCGCGCCAAGCCAGGCGATGACGAAGATATTGTTGACCAGCATCGCGCCGATGATCGCGACACCATAGGCTCCCGCCAATGCATCCGAGGAACCAAAAGCCAGCACCAGTCCGATGGTCGCCCACATCAGCATCCAGTTCGCGGCGGGTGCATAAATCTGGCCTTCCGCTTCGTCCGATGAGTGGATCACGGTCAGCCGCGGCAGGAAACCGAGCTGCATCGCCTGATGAGCGACCGTATAGACGCCGGAAATCACCGCCTGCGAGGCGATGATCGCGGCGGCTGTTGCCAGCAGCACCAGCGGCGTCAGCGCCCATTCCGGCGCCATCAGATAGAAGGGACTTTGCACAGCCGCGGGATTCGCCAGAGCGAGTGCGCCCTGGCCGAAGTAGTTCAATAGCAGCGACGGAAGCACGAGGCCATACCATGCAAGCCGGATCGGCCGGCGGCCGAAATGGCCCATGTCCGCGTACAACGCTTCACCGCCGGTAACCGTCAGGAATACGGCCGCCAGCACATACAGTGATTCGCCGCGGTGCTCGATAATGAAATTGACCGCGTAACTCGGATTGACCGCGGCGAGCACTGCCGGCTGGCGCAGGATCCAGCTGATACCGAGTGTGGCAAGCGTCAGAAACCATATGACCATCACGGGGCCGAACATGCCACCGACCTTGCCCGTGCCCCGCTTCTGGAAATTGAACAGCATCACGAGGATCACGATCACCAGGGGTATCACCGCGCCGCTGAATGCCGGACTCATGACGGACAATCCCTCGACGGCGGACATCACGGTGATCGCCGGGGTAATTGCGCCATCGCTGAAGAAGAGTGCCGCACCGAACAGACCGAGCGTCATGGTCGCCGTTGCCGGCAGCCAGGAGCGCTTCGCGAGCACCAGTTCCATCAGCGCGAGGACGCCGCCCTCGCCGTGGTTGTCCGCGCGCAGGATGATGCCGGCGTACATGATCGAGATCACGATCGTCAGCGACCAGAAGATCAGCGAAAGGATGCCCAGTACATGGGCAGGCGTCGGGGTGATTCCGTCCAGGCCCACGAAGCAGGTGCGAAAGGCGTACAGGGGACTCGTGCCAATGTCCCCGTAAACCACCCCGAGCGCGCCAAGTGCGAGAGTGCGCGTCGATAGTTGCGATGAAGTTGACATGGGGGAGATCAGCGACCCCGGACTGCTGATCCGGGCGGCACATTATAACGCAGCGCAGAGGGATTCGCGCGTCACTGTGATATAACGCCGCCTGCGTTCTGCATTGGAGTTCCGCCTTGGCCGGCAAGCTAGTCCTGGTCCGTCATGGCCAGAGCACCTGGAATCTGGAGAATCTGTTCACGGGTTGGACCGATGTCGACCTGACCGATCAGGGTCGCGCCGAAGCCGTGGCCGCAGGCAGGTTGCTGCGGGAACAGCATTACGAATTTGAAATTGCCTACACATCCGTTCTGAAGCGCGCAATCCGCACGCTGTGGCTGATGCTGGACGAAATGGATCGCATGTGGATCCCGGTCGAGCGAGACTGGCGCCTGAATGAACGTCACTACGGCGCGCTGCAGGGGCTCGACAAGGCGGCGACGGCCGAGAAATTCGGCGCCGAACAAGTGAAGATCTGGCGGCGCAGCTACGACATTCCCCCGCCCCCGCTCGCTGCGGATGACCCGCGCCATCCGAAATTCGATCCGCGTTACCGTGCTGTCCCGGAAGCCGCGTTGCCGGCGACCGAGTCGCTGAAGGACACACTCGCAAGGGTCGAGCCTTGCTGGCGCGATCGCATCGCGCCCGCACTCGCATCCGGCCGCAATGTCCTGGTCGTCGCGCATGGCAACAGCCTGCGCGCGATGGTCAAGATGCTGGATGGCGTGGGCGACGAAGAAATCGTCGGATTCAATATCCCGACCGGCGTGCCGATTGTCTACGATCTCGATGCGAAGCTGCGGCCGGCTGCGCCACGGCGCTTTCTGGGCGACGCCGCCGCAATCGAGGCGGCGGCGCTCGCGGTCGCGCGGCAGGCCGAAGGCCGCTAGCCGGCGTTCCTACTCTTCCGGCGCGATAGCGACCTGGATGCCATCCAGCGGCTGCTCGAACGGGATCTGACAGGAAAGCCGCGATCCGCGCGGCCGATAGCTTTCGAGCTCCTGCAGGATTTCTTTTTCGTCGCCCTGCATCGGCGGAAGCTTGTCCAGCCAGGGCTCGGCTACGTAAACATGGCAGGTCGCGCAGGAACACATGCCGCCGCAGATCGCCGCGACGCCATAGTCGAACTCGCGCAGCGTTTCCATCAGGCTGGCGCCCACGCGCCCAGCCACGCGGTGCTCACCGCCATCGCGATCGGTGATGATGATCTCGGCCATAAAGGGGCGTCATCTTGCGTGAATCACAGTCGATAGCGCAACCAGTCAGGACGACAGGCGTTCGATGAGGCGCCGGCGCCGTACCGTATCCATCGCGATGCCCTGTTGCGCCGCAATTTCCAGCCAGCAGAGCCACAGGCAGTCAAAGATCCAGAGGAGTGGCGCCAACCGGTCGCGAAGCGGTGGTGATTCACCGCCGTAACCGGCGAGCAACGAGTCGATCTGCCCCGCATCGAGGTCGTGATAGCAGATGCAGGCTGCGAGATCCGCGGCCGGATCACCCGGGCCCGCGTACTCCCAGTCAAGCGCGATCAGTGCATCGCCCCGGTCGACGAGGTTCAGGTGATGCAGATCGTGATGACAGGCCACGAGCTGGCTGGGCGGTGGCGCCAACTTGCGCCGTCTGGCAAGACCGCTCCCGAGGTCCTGACGGAATGCCTCCGGCAACTGTCCACGCAGTGATTCAAGGCCAACCGCAGCACGCGCGCCGAAGTCGATGCCTGCATGGCCCTGCGGCGGCGCGAGCGCATGGAGTCCCGCGAACCACTTGCCGATTCGCAGAAGCATCTCAGGCCGGCGCACCCCGTCACGGGACAGCACTTGTCCGTCGACGAAGCGTGTGACCAGCAGCCCTTCAGCCGGCCGCGCGAGCACGATCGCCGGCGCCAGCCCGGCGACCGCTGCGATCTGCTGCATTGCGAGTTCCGCGCGAGGATTCGCGCCCAGCAGGTCCGCGCGCTCACCGGACTGGCGCAGCACCAGGTCCTGCCTTGCATCGCGCAGCCGCCATGAGCGATTCGACTGGCCGCCAGGGAGCGGCGTGATCTCGGGATTGCGCAAGCCCAGTTCCTCGGCAATGGCGGTGATCGACGTCATGCGTTCTTCGGCAGGCTGCGGCGCCAGGCACGCCAGCCGGCAATGGCCAGCACGGCATAGGCCAGATAGAGCCCTGCCGTGAATGCGAGACCCTGGCTCGCGAACAGTGCCGTCAGGCCGGAGTCAATCGCCATCCACCAGAACCAGGTCGCAAGGATGCGGCGCGCCAGCAACCAGGTTGCTGCGACACTTGCCCAGGTGCCCAGCGAATCCGCGAATGGCGCCGGTGAATCCGTGAAATGCGCAAGTAACGGCGTGCTCGCAGCGGTTGCGAGCAAGACTGCAAGCAGGGCGAGCAGGTGCTTCGAAAGCGGCCAGGACTTGGGCGGCGAAGACGGATCGCCCCCGGTCCCCCACGCCAGCCAGCCATACACTGAAAGCGCGACATACGCGACCTGCAGCCCGGCCTGGAGAAGCAGGCCGGCTTTCAGGAACACCGCGATGTAGATGGCCGTGCTGGCGCCACCCGCGATCCAGCAGGCCCGGTGCTGGCGAATTGCGAGCCCGATGTAGACGAGGCCCAGTGCCACCGCGGCGAGTTCCGCGGGGCCTGCCGATTGCGCTCCCCCGACAAATGCGGCGAGCCAGGCGGAGACCGACTCAGTCACCGCCGCCCAGGACCTTCATGACGAAAACGGAGCGCCGCGGACTCGCGAAGCTAGCGGCGATTTCCGCGCGCAAAGCATCGAAGACTTCGTCCAGTTCGCCGCTCACCTGCGTGCTCATCGAATTCGTGGTGACGGAAAGCCCGGGGTGGGTCTTGAGGCGCTCGATGAATCGGAGGATCGGCGGGACGAAATCTTCCGCGAGCGGATAGAGACTCATTTCGACGGCGATGCGCATGGAAGCACCTCAGAACTGGTAGCGGGCGGTCAGGCCGAGCTGGCGCGGATCGCCCCAGCGCAGGTAGAGAGTCTCCTGGAAATCCGGCGGCTCGTTTCCAAAGTAGAATCCGCGCACCGGATACCGTTCGTCGAAGAGGTTGCGGACCCAGGCATCAAGCGACCAGTGCCGGGCCCCGAAACCGACGCGAAAATTCGTCAAGAAGCGCGCAGCGGCGCGCTGATCGTGGCTGGTGTCGAAATAGAAGCCGTCCTCTCCGGAAAGATCCAGCCTGGCCATCCACCCGGCCGGATGCCGCCAGGTCGCGGTCAGCGCCATCTTCCAGTCCGGCGCATGGGCCCAGGCGCGCCCGTCGAGATTCCGGTCCCCAAAACGGTAGTCGAGGTATCGCGACTGCATCAGCGAAAGCGTCGAGCTCAGTTCGATTTGCACGGTCGCCTGGCGGCGCGCCGAGGCTTCGAGCCCCCAGGCCTCGCCGCTCGCCGCGTTGTCGGTCAGGTACAGGAATGTCAGCGGATCCTGAGGATCGAGCTGCAGAGAAGTTGCAACCTGCTGGTGCTCGCGGCGCGCGTAGAAGAGATTGACGTCACCGGATTGCAGTTCCGCCAGGTCGCTGCCTTTCCAGCCGAATTCGGCGCTCCACAGATATTCCGGATCGTATGACTGGCGTTCGGCCGGAACCGAGGTGCCGATGTTGAATCCGCCGGCTCTGAATCCGCGCGACAGCGACGCCCAGATGCTCTGGGTCTCATCCAGGCGATGCGTAAGCGACAACTTGCCGCCCCACATGCGATCGCGCGGATCAAACTGGATGGCGTCGCTGTCGTGATAGTTCGCATTGCGCTGCTCGAGTCGCAGGCCCGCAGCGACCTTCGTTGCAGACGTCCAGGCCCATTCGGTTTCGCCGAAGACCGCCGCGCTGGTCGCCCGGTACCGACTGTCGAGCAGCCGCAAGAAGGCATCATCCAGGTACACACCATCATCGGCGATCTGGTTGGATTCCTCGAGGCGCGAAATCCAGGCTCCTGCAAGCCAGGACCAGCCCGCAGCAGCCGAGGATATGAGCCGGAGATCCTGACTCATGGTCTGGCGATGACGCAAGGTTCTCGAAAAGAAATCGTAAGGGCCTGCCGCACCCCAGCCGGGCCCGTTGCCCCAGTCCGCGTCGAAGCTTGCCTCAATGTCCGAGTCGGCCCAGGCGCTGATCGAACGCAACATGACGCCGTCCCATCCTGAATAGCTGACATCCAGCGACGCGCCAAGGGATTCCTGCGCGTCGTGACCCGGCCGGTCGGATAGCGTCGTGAAGCTGTTGTCGACGGCGAACGCGTCATAGCCATTGGTGAAATCCGCGAACATGAGGCCGAGATCCGCGCGCCAGTCATTGTCCGACTCCAGGCGAAACTTGAGTCGCGCCGTCAGTTCGTCGTGGCCATTCGTGTCGTCGCGCCCAAGATAGCTGTTGTGGCGGAATCCGTCGCTGACGGCATGGTGCAGCACAGCGCGCCAGCTGGCCGCGCCGCTGTCGCCTGATCCCAGCGCGCCACCCGCGGCGATGCCCGCCATCCACAGGCCATCCTCGCCCGCGCCGGCCTCGGCATGCATTTCCGGCACTGCGGAAGGATCGCGGGTCTTGACCTTGATCAAGCCCCCGAGCGCATTCGCGCCGTAACGGGTGCCTTGCGGGCCGCGCAGCACCTCCACCTGCTCGACATCGAACAGCGAGGCAATCATGCCGATACCGCTGAAGTCGATCTCGTCCACCAGGAACCCGATGGAGGGATTCGGCGCGCCCTGGTATTGCTCGAGCTCGCCGATGCCGCGAAGCTGAAAGTATCGCGGTCGCGAGCTCGCGCCGGCCCAGGACAGCGAAGGAATCTGCGGCAACAGCTCTTCGAGGTGCTGGACCGCGCCATTCGCGACATCTTCCCCGCTGATGATCGAGACGCTCGCCGGCAGGTCCTTCGCGGTCGTCGAGCGAAGACTCGCCGTGACGACGACTTCAGCGAGTGGCGCAGCTGTTTGCGCGAATACCTGTGGCTGCCAGGCCGCGGCGAGCACCGAAATCATCAACTGGGCTGACTTGCCAAACACGCCTGCTCCCTACGCCGGTCCTAACCGGATCAGGTTCAACGGGTTCGTCGGTGCGCCTGCAGGCAACCGGCGTCTCAGGTCTTCAAGACCACCCCAAGGCCATACGGATATTAGCGGCGAAGATCGCAGGTCGCAATGGCAGCTGCCGCGATGGAAGGCCGCGGCGTATCGTCCCGCGCATGAGCTTGCTGCCCCGCCGGGCGATCCGACCCGCTCTGCTGGGCCCGCAACCTGCGTTCGAATTGCGGATCGCAACCGAACGAATACTGGACGTCGATCGAACACGGGGGCATCGTCTGGCGCGTGCACACGACCGGCGGCGTGGTCATCACCGCGACCCTCTAGTCGATCAAGTAGCCGGCCGCCGCAGCCTGGAAGGTCAGGGCGGATTGAATTTCGCGGGGCGCTTGCCGCGCACCGCATCCAGCCCCTCGCGCACATCTGCAAGCCGGAAGCCCAGAAATTCCAGCGCGAGCGACGCATCAAAACTCGGTCCGGCCAGGCGCAACCAGTTGTTCAGCGCGTGCTTGGTCCAGCGCATCGCGGTCGCGCTGCCCGCCGCGAGCTTTCTCGCGACATCGAGCGCCGTCGCCCAAACATCGGAATCTTCGACGCAGAGCGCCACGAGCCCGATCCGTTCGGCTTCGGCGCCCGACAGCGGCTGGTTGGTCAACAGGTAATAACGCGCCTTCGCGAGACCGCAGAGGAGCGGCCAGATGATGATCGAATGATCGCCGGCCGCCACGCCGAGCCGCGTGTGCCCGTCGAGGATCTTCGCATTGCGTCCGGCGACCGAGATGTCGGCGAGCAGTGCCACGGCGAGACCCGCGCCGACCGCAGTGCCGCGGATCGCCGAGACGACCGGCTTCGAGCAGTTGATCAGGTTGTAGACGAGATCACTGGCCTCTTTCCAGACGCGAACGAGCGTCGCCTCGTCCTCGATCATCTGTTCGATCAGCGTGAAATCGCCGCCCGATGAAAAATGCTCGCCGGCCCCGCGCACCAGTGCCACGCGGACCGCGTCATCCGCGTCGATGGCACGCCACACCAGCGAAAGGTCCCGGTGCATCGATTCGGTGGCGGCATTCTGCCGGCCTTCATTCGCAATCACGATCTCGAGGATGCCCGGCTCCAGCCCCTCGAATCCGAGGCTCGAATAATCACGGCGGTAACGCGCAAGATCGATTGTCACGAGCTATTCCTTCGCCGCATCCGGCACGGCATAAATGCTGACCATCGTCAGCACCTGATAGGATGCCACCGTCTCGTCCAGCTGGTTCGTGATCTCAGTATCCCAGCTCACCTCGCCCCAGCCCTTCTCGGCGCGCAGCGTCTTCTCCCGGCAGGTCAGCCTGACGCGAATTCTGTCCCCCGGCTTCACGGGCTTGACGAATCGCAGATTGTCCAGACCGTAGTTTCCGAGCACGGGGCCGTAATGCGGCTCGACAAAAAGGCCGGCAGCCGCGGAAATCAGGAAATAGCCGTGCGCGACACGACCGCCGAACAGCGGATTGCGCGCTGCCTCGCACTCGTCCATGTGCGCGTAGAAATCGTCGCCTGACAGGTCGGCAAAGCGCTCGATGTCGGCCACGGTGACCTCGCGCTCGGCGGAATTGAAAGTGTCGCCGATCATGAGCTCGTGGAATGGCTTGCGGAACGGATGCACGCCGGGGTTGCGCTGCCTGGCACCGCGAATCCAGCGTCCGCCGATCGCCGTGAGCGTCTCGGGCGAGCCCTGCACGGCCGTTCGCTGCATGTAGTGCATGACGCCGCGGATGCCGCCCATCTCCTCCCCGCCGCCGGCGCGACCTGGTCCGCCGTGGACGAGGTGCGCAAGTGGCGAACCATGCCCGGTCGACTCCTTGGCGCAATCACGATTCACGACGAGTATGCGCCCATGATATGGGGCGAGACCCAGCACGACCGCTGACGCAATGCGATCGTCAGCGGTAAATACGGACCCGGCGAGACTGCCATCGCCACGCCGCGCAAGGGCGATCGCATCGGCAATGTCCCGGTAGCCGATGATCGTCGCCACGGGACCAAAAGCCTCGACGGAATGAATGGCGCGCGCCGCATCGCCGTCGCGGCACAGCAGCAGCAGGGGCGGCAGGAATGCGCCACGCTCGCGATCCGCGCCGCTGACTTCGAAGCGTGCGGGATCGCCGGATACCAGTTCCGCCTCGTGCCGCAATTCCGATACGCGTGAGCGCACCTCTTCGCGTTGCGCCAGGCTGGCAAGCGGGCCCATGCGGACCCCGTCGGTTCGCGGATCGCCGACGACGATTTTCGCAAGCGCTGCCTGAAGCGCCGTGACGACCTCGCCGCTCATCCCGCGCGGGACCAGCGCCTTGCGGATCGCCGTGCACTTCTGCCCGGCCTTGACCGTCATTTCACGGGCGACTTCCCTGATGAAGAGATCGAATTCCGGCGTACCCGGCCCGGCATCAGGACCCAGGATCGAGGAGTTGAGGGAATCGGTCTCGGCAATGAAGCGCACCGAGTGGCGCACGACGACCGGATGTGTCCGCAGTCGCGCCGCCGTGGCGGCGGAACCGGTGAATGACACGACATCCTGGCAACCCAGGTGATCGAACAGGTCGCCTACGCTGCCGCAGACGAGCTGCAGCGTGCCCGGCGGAAGCAGCCCCGTCTCTACGATGCGCCGCACCACGAGTTCCGTCAGGTAGCAGGTCGCAGTCGCGGGCTTGACGATGGCGGGCACGCCGGCGAGAAGCGTCGGCGCAAGTTTCTCGAGCATGCCCCAGACCGGGAAGTTGAAGGCATTGATGTGTACTGCAGCGCCTTCGAGCGGCACGCAGATGTGCTGGCCGATGAATGTGCCGCCTTTAGACAGCTGTTCGACATTTCCGTCCAGGTAGACACCGCTGTTCGGCAGTTCGCGCGTGCCCTTGCTCGCGAATACGAGCATCGTGCCGATGCCACCATCGATGTCGATCCAGGAATCGGACTTCGTCGCGCCGGTCCGGTAGGACAGCTCGTAGAACTCGTCCTTGAAATCGAACAGGCGCTTGCCGAGCGCCTTCAGCATCGCGGCCCGCTGATGGAAGGTCATGGTTCTGAGCGCCGGCCCGCCAACGGCGCGCGCATGATGAAGCATGCCGCCAAAGTCGAGACCCTCGCTCGAGGCTTGCGCGATCACCTCGCCCGTACTCGCATCGCCAAGCTGGGTGGCCCGGCCACTGCCAGATTGCCAACGCCCGGACAGATAGCTCTGTAACTGCATGTCTTGCCTCCGCAGGTCCCCGGCCGGCATCAGGCGCCGCCTGCGCGACCGGCCTGCCAGCCTGCAAATGTGGTTTCCCGCTCCGCGAGACGCGCGAGCAAGGGCGCCGGTGTCCAGTATCGCGTGCCTTGCTCGACTTGGTAGCGCCGCACCGCGCCCATTACTTCTGCGAGCCCGATCGTATCGGCATGGAACATGGGTCCTCCACGATGGCGCGGGAACCCGTAGCCATTGCACCAGATCACGTCGATGTCTGCCGGGCTCGCCGCAATCCCCTCCTCGAGGACACGCGCGCCCTCGTTGACCAGTGCGTAGATGCAACGTTCGGCGATCTCGGTGTCGGAAACCTCACGCTGCACAACGCCAAGTGCCCGGGCCTCCGCGCGGATCAGTTCCACCACTTCAGGGTCCACCAGGCGCCTGTATTCCGGACCGTCGTAGCGGTAGAAACCGCGGCCGGTCTTCTGGCCGAAGCGCCCCAGTTCGGCCAGGCGATCCGACACGCGGTAGAAGCGCGGATCGACGGGGCGGCCCTTCCATTCACGCCGCGCGTGATAGCCGATGTCGAGGCCAGCCAGGTCGCCGACTGCATTGGGTCCCATGGCCATGCCAAATTCCTCGAGCGCCCGGTCGATCGCCTCGGGTGTCGAACCTTCCAGCAGCATCAGTTCCTTCTCCCGGCCGTAGGCGTACAGCATGCGATTACCGACAAAGCCGTAGCAGTTGCCGACAGTGACGCCGATCTTGCCGATGCTCTTCGTCACGGCACGAATGGTTGCAAGCGTCGCCCGCGAACTCTCGCGGCCGCGCACGATCTCGACCAGGCGCATCACGTGCGCGGGGCTGAAGAAGTGCATGCCTGCCACATCGGCTGCGCGGCCGCTCGCCGCGGCGATCGCATCGACGTCGAGCGTCGAGGTGTTGGTCGCAAGCACGGCCTGCGGCCGACAGAGTTTTCCGAGTTGCGCAAACAGCTCGCGCTTGACCGCCATGTTCTCGAAGGCAGCCTCGATCACCAGATCCACGCCGGCAAGTGCCTGAAGATCCGCTGCGCCACGCACGCGCGCGATCGCAGCCGCCGATTCCGCCGCCGTCATGCGACCCTTGCGGGCCAGCCCCTCGATCGTCGAGGCGACGCGCGCAAGCCCGGCGGCCAGCGATTCCGGCTTCGAATCCACGAGCGTCACCGCAATGCCCGCGGTGGAGAGGCTGATTGCGATGCCGGCGCCCATCGTGCCGGCGCCGATGACGCCCGCGCTCTCGACCCGGGACGCCGCATCCCGATCCGCGTCTGAACCGCGTTCCGCAAAAAACAGGTAACGCAGCGCGCGCGACTCGCTGGAGCGGCGGCACTCCTCGAAGAGTTCCCGGGCGCGGTCGAGGGCCTGGTCGAAGGGTCGCGTCGCCGTCGCCTCCAGCGCGTCCACGATGCGTCCGGGCGCCAGCAGGCGTCGCGCCGCGCCGGGCATCGCAGCACGCCATTCGGTGAAGAGATTCGCCGGTGCAACCGGCACCGCCAGTTCGCGCAGCCGCCGCGGCCCGGCGCCGCCGGCAATGAGTTCACGCGCCCAGGCGACGGCACCAGCGCGCGCATCGCCTTCGATCCTGCGATCCACGAGCCCGATCGCCACCGCGTGATCCATGCCGATCGGCTTGCCACCGGTCATGAGTTCGAGCGATAACTTCCATCCGACCAGGCGCGGCAACCGCACCGTGCCGCCCGCGCCCGGCAGGAGTCCCAGCGTCACCTCCGGGAACCCGATCTTGAGGTCGGGTGTCGCCGCACGGTAGTGACAGGCGAGCGCGGTTTCCGCCCCCCCGCCGAGCGCCGCACCATGCAGCGCGGCGACCACCGGCTTGCCACAGGACTCGAGTCGCGACAGCAGTTCGTTCAACAGCGGCGGCTGGGCGGGCTGGTCAAATTCGGAGATGTCGGCTCCGGCGATGAAATTCTTCCCCGCTCCATGCAGGACGATCGCCTGCACGGTCGGATCGGAATCAAGGCGCTCGATTGCCGCGAGCAGCGCGGTGCGAACCCGGTGGGCGAGCGCATTCACGGGTGGCTGATCGAGCACGATGACCGCGACGCTGCCGTCGCGCTCGATCGCAAGCGGCGCGTTCACCCGACCCGCTCGATGGCGAGCGCGATGCCTTGCCCCACTCCGATGCACATGGTGCAAAGCGCATAACGGCCCCCGGTACGCCCGAGTTGCCAGGTGGCAGTGGCCGCCAGGCGCGCGCCACTCATGCCCAGCGGATGGCCGAGGGCTATGGCGCCGCCATTCGGATTCACCTGTGCTGCATCATCTGGCAGCCCAAGCCGGCGCAGCACGGCGAGCGCCTGCGAGGCAAATGCCTCATTCAATTCGATGACGTCCATTGCAGAGAGTTGCAATCCCAGTCGCGCCAGCAGCTTCTCCGTGGCCGGCGCCGGGCCAATGCCCATGATGCGCGGCTCGACACCGGTGACCGCGGCGCCAAGCACGCGCACGCGTGGCGTCAGGCCATGGCGCGCTGCCGCGCGTTCGCTCGCGATCAGGAGCGCACAGGCTCCGTCATTGATGCCGGAGGCATTGCCCGCCGTGATGGTTCCACCGCTGCGGAATGGCGTCGGCAGCCTTGCGAGTGCCTCGAGACTCGTCTCGCGCGGGTGCTCGTCGCGATCGACCACGACCGGATCACCCTTGCGCGCCGGAATCGTCACGGGCGTGATCTCGGCGGCAAATGTGCCGTCGGCCTGCGCGCGCAGGGCGCGTTGCTGGCTGCGCAGCGCAAATGCGTCCTGGTCGGCCCGCGACACGCCGAACTCGGAGGCGACGTTCTCGCCGGTCTCGGGCATCGAGTCGATGCCGTACTGCTGCTTCATGAGCGGATTGACGAAACGCCATCCGATCGTCGTGTCGAACATCTGCTGGGTGCGCGAGAACGCCGCATCCGGTTTCGATACGACGTATGGAGCCCGGCTCATGCTCTCCGCGCCGCCGGCGATCACGAGATCGGCCTCGCCGCTGCGGATCATGCGTGCCGCGATCGCAACGGCGTCGAGACCCGAACCGCAGAGGCGGTTCACGGTCACACCAGGCACCGTGACCGGAAGACCGCAAAGCAATGCCGCCATCCGCGCCAGATTGCGATTGTCCTCGCCGGCCTGGTTTGCGCAACCAAGCACGACATCGTCGACCGCCTGCCAGTCCACTGACGGATTGCGTCGCATCAGAGCCGCAATTGGCAGTGCTGCGAGATCATCGGTCCGCACTCCAGCCAGCACGCCACCGTAACGGCCTATTGGCGTGCGGATCGCGTCGCAGATCATTGCTTCATTCATCGACCACCCTCCCGGCGATCTGGTGACAACGGCCGCGGAACAGCGCGATGGCCTCGTCACGATCGTTGCGCACCTCGATCTCATAGATGCCGCTGCGCCCCGCCCGCCAACGCTCGGTTGCGCTCGCCGTCAACAGGTCGCCTTCACGCGCCGGCGCCAGGAATTCGATGGCCGCGCCGGCCGCGACGGTATTATGGCCGTGCGAGTTGCAGGCAAACGCGAAGGCGCTGTCGGCCAGCGTGAATATCAGCCCGCCGTGGCAGATGCCATGGCCATTGACCATGTCGGGTCGCACGCGCATTGTCACGCGCGCACATCCGGGTACAACCGACTCGATGCGCATGCCGAGCATCTGCGAAGCCTGATCCGAACCATAGAGCTTGTCAGCCACGAGTTGCGCAATGCGCTGCCTGCGATCCATGCAATCCCCTAGCGGCCGCTGAAACGCGGCGGGCGTTTTTCGGAAAATGCCGCGACGCCCTCGGCAAAGTCGGACGACCAGCCGAGCTCTCGCTGGAGATCGCGCTCCATGTCGAGCTGCTCGGTGAGTGAATGCTGCCAGGCACCCTGCATCGCCTGGCGGGTGCGAACCAGCCCGGTCGTTGGCGCAACCGCAAGTTCCGCGACGAGCCGGTCCACGACCTGCGCGAAATCGGCGTCATCCACGCAACGCCAGATCAACCCCCAGTCCGCTGCCTGCTGCGCGGGCAGCTTGTCACCCAGCATTGCGAGTCCGGTGGCGCGTGCATTGCCGACCAGACGTGGAAGGAACCAGGTGGCACCGCTATCCGGTATCAGTCCGAGACGGCAGAATGCCTGGACAAACACCGCCGAGCGCGCCGCAATCACGATGTCGCAGGCGAGCGCGATGCTGGAGCCCGCCCCCGCGGCAACGCCATTGACCGCCGCGATGACCGGCATCGGCAGGTTGCGCAATGCGAGTACCAGCGGCTTGTAGTTTCGCTCAATGGATTCCCCGAGATCTACGCCCCTGCCGCCGGGCACGACCACGCGGTCGCCAAGGTCCTGCCCCGCGCAAAATCCGCGACCCGCACCGGTCAGCACCAGCACTCGCGCGCCGTCATCAACAACCTGCGCCAGCGCGCGCCGGATTTCCTCGTGCATCGCGGCATTCAGGCTGTTCAGCCGATCAGGTCTGTTCAAGGTCAACCGCGCAATGTCGTCTGCCACCGAATACTTGATCGAGGTGTAATTCATCTGCACTCCGGTGGCGGCCGTCACTCGTCGTAGCTGATCTCGAGCGCAGCGCTCGTCGGTCTTGCCTGGCAACACAGAATATAGCCGGCCTCGACTTCCCATTCCTCGAGCGCGACGTTGTGCTCCATTGCGGCCGTGCCGCTCAGGAGCTTCGCGCGGCAGGTCGAGCAGACCCCCGCCCGGCATGAGAATGGCAGGTCCAGACCGGCCCGCCCTGCGGCGTCCAGGATCACTTCGCCCTGCATCGGCATATTGAATGCGCGCCGGCGTCCATCCATGACCACCGTGATGGTCGCGCCGCCTGCGGCGGGCGCCGGCGTGCCCGCCGCGGCGACCGCTGGCTTGGCCGGCGCAGCCACCGCAGCAACCGCCGCCGCCGAGAAATGCTCGACGTGGATGCGTCCCTTTGCGCCAAGACCGGCGAGCGCGGCCTGGATGTCGTCGGTCATCGATCCGGGCCCGCAGATGAAGAATTCGTCCACCGCAGCCGCGTCAAATTCGTGGCGCGCCAGATCGCGCACCTTCGCCGCATCGATCCTGCCATTGAACAGCTCGATTTCCTGCGGCTCGCGGCTCATGAAGAATGATGCCGAGAATCGCGGCAGGAACTGGTCCTTCAATGCAAGCACCTCGTCCAGGAACATTGCGCGAGCCGCGCTGGTATTGCCGTAATAGAGCTGGAAATGGCTGGACGGCTCCTTCTGCAGCACAGTGGCCGCAATCGAAAGCACGGGCGTGATGCCGCTTCCCGCCGCGAAAGCCACGTAGCGCCTGGCGCGTGCCGGCTCGATATGCGGCTGAAAACTGCCATTCGGTGTCAGCACGTCGATCGTGTCGCCGACATGCAGCCCACGCGCCAGGTACTGCGACATGCGCCCGCCCGTTTGCACGCGGACGCCGATCCGGAGAAGTCGGGAGCCTTCAGGACTGACGATGGAAAAGGTCCGGCGTTCCTCCCGTCCGTCGAGGATGGCGCGCACGGCAATGTGCTGTCCCGCCCTGAAGCTGTACTCCGCCCGGAGTTCATCCGGCACCGCGAAGCCGATTGCCACCGCATCGTCGGCAATCGCCGTTCGCTCCGCCAGCTTGAGGGGGTGAAACTTCAGCACGGTTTCAGATGCACTTGAAGTAGTCGAACGGTTCGAGGCACGACTCGCATCGATACAGCGCCTTGCAGGGCGTCGAGCCAAATTCGGAGAGCTTCGCCGTGTTTGTCGAATTGCAGCGCGGGCACGCGACGGCGAGATCCGGCTGCAGCAGCTGGCGCGCGCTCGTGACGACTTGCGCCGGAGGCGCAATGCCGAATTCAGAAAGCTTCCGGCGGCCCTCATCGCTGATCCAGTCGCTGGTCCACGGCGGCGACAGCACATCGACTGCAACCGCGCGATACCCGCCGCGCTCCAGCGCCCGGACGATGTCGGCCTTGATGACCCGCGTGGCCGGGCACCCCGTGTAGGTCGGCGACACGCCGACTTCAATGGTGCCGTCGGCAACTTCGCGCAGGTGCCGGACCACGCCGAGGTCGAGCACGCTCAGCACCGGGATCTCGGGATCCGGGACACCCGCAAGCAGCTCGCGCAGGCGTGCGAGGGTCTCCGCCGGCGGCGTGGCCTCGGTCGAGGATGGTGCGGCAGTCACCGGCGCTCTACCAGGAGGCGCCGGGATGAGCGCGATGCAAGGACTGCATCTCCGCCAGCAGATGGCCGAGGTGCTCGCTGTGTTGCCCACGCTTGCCATGCCAGCCGAATGGCGTCATCGCAGGTTCCGCAAGGCGGGACTCGGAAAGAACTGCGCGGATGCGCGCCGACCAGCCCGGCAGCAGGGACTCGGGTTCCGGTCCTATGCCAGCCTGCGAGACCTCGCGATCCACGTCGTCGGCGACAAACAATTCGCCCGCCAGTGGCCACAGGCGCTCCAATGCGGCCTGTGCGCGCGCATGACTCTCATCGGTGCCATCGCCCAGACGAACAAGCCATCCGGTGCTGTAACGCAGGTGATAGCGCGTCTCCTTGATGGCCTTGCCGGCAATTGCCGCGAGCCGCGGATCCTTCGATTCCTGCAGCCGTTCGTAGAGTTCGAGTTGCCAGGCGTCGACCAGGAACTGGCGGACGATGGTCTGGCCGAAATCGCCATTCGGCTGCTCGACCAGCGTTGCATTGCGGAATTGGGACTCTTCGCGCAGGTACGCGAGGTCGTCTTCGCTGCGTCCGAGGCCCTCGAGCTCTCCGGCATGTGACAGCAGCATCCGCGCCTGGCCCAGCAGGTCGAGCGAGATATTTGCGAGACCGAGGTCCTCCTCGATCGCGGGCGCATGGCCGACCCATTCGCCGAGTCGCTGCGCGAGGATCAGGCTCGTATCCGCGAGATGCAGGACGTAAAGGCAGTGCGGCGTCACAGTGTCTTTACTTCTTCGGGGATGTCGTAGAACGTCGGGTGCCGATAGACCTTGTCGCGCGCAGGCTCGAACAACGCATCGGCGTCCGTCGGATCCGACGCGACAATGTCGCTCGAGCGCACGGCCCAGATGCTGACGCCTTCCTGGCGGCGCGTGTAGAGATCGCGCGCGTGTTCGATCGCCATGGGGGCATCCGTGGCATGCAGGCTGCCCACGTGCTTGTGATCGAGACCAGCCCTGGCACGAATGAATATTTCATACAGCGGCCAGTCGCGTGAACTGTCGGTCATGCTGTCCTCCCGCGCTCAGGCGGCGCGCGAATCTTTCCTGGCGGCCTGTTTCGCGGCATGAGCGACGGCCGCTTCCCGCACCCAGCGGCCCTCGTCATGGGCCCGGCGCCGCGCCTCGAGGCGCTCGCGATTGCAGGGCCCGTGGCCCTTCAGCACCTGTTCAAATTCACTCCACTCGATCGCACCGAACCGGTAGTGCTGCGTTGCCTCGTCCCAGCTCAGTGCCGGATCCGGAACCGCGAGGCCGAGGAACTCGGCCTGCGGCACCGTGAAGTCCACGAATTTCTGGCGCAGCTCGTCATTCGAGAAACGCTTGATCTTCCAGCGCATGGACTGCGCGCTGTGCTTCGAATCGGCGTCCGACGGACCGAACATCATCAGCGAAGGCCACCACCACCGATTCAGCGCCTGCTGCGCCATTTCCTTCTGTGCCGGCGTGCCGCGCGAAAGGCGCAGCATGATTTCGTACCCCTGCCGCTGGTGAAAGCTTTCTTCCTTGCAGATACGGACCATGGCCCGCGCATAAGGCCCGTAGGAGCAGCGGCACAGGGGGATCTGGTTCATGATCGCCGCACCGTCCACGAGCCAGCCTATCGCGCCAATATCGGCCCAGGTCGGCGTCGGGTAGTTGAAGATGCTGGAGTATTTGGCCTTGCCATCCAGCAGCTGCCCGATCAAATCGTCGCGGGTCACGCCGAGCGTCTCGGTCGCGCTGTAGAGATAGGCGCCGTGCCCACCCTCGTCCTGTACCTTTGCGATCAGGATGGACTTGCGCAGAAGGGACGGCGCGCGGGTTATCCAGTTTCCCTCGGGAAGCATGCCGACGATTTCCGAGTGGGCATGTTGCGAAATCTGCCGGATCAATGTCCGGCGATAGGCCTCTGGCATCCAGTCCTTGGGCTCGATTTTCTCCTCGGCGTCGATCCGCGCCTGAAAGCGCTGCTCGAGCGCGCCGATATCCTGCGCTTCGTCGCGTAGACAATCATTCCCCAGTGAATCAAGCCCCTGCGTGTACACGAGAGTCTCCGGATGGCGGCGAATCGATCGCCACTGTGACACAGAAATATGCCGCTATTATGCGCCCCTGCTGCTCACCGCCAAAATCAAGGCTAGCTCCAGCCCTCCAGCCGCCGCACCAGCACTTCCATGAACCGGTTGGCCTGGTGACCGTCGAGCACGCGGTGGTCGATGGTCAGGGTCACGTAGCAGCGCGGGCGGACGACGATCTCGTCGCGACTGTCGCGCTCGACGACCACGGCGCGCTTTTCCAGGCGGCCGACGCCCAGGATCGCCGATTGAGGCTGGTTGATCACGATCGGCACCGCGACCAGGCTGCCGCTGACGCCGTGATTCGAGATCGTAAATGTGCCGCCGCGCAGTTCAGCCGCTGTCAGCCGGTCATCGCGTGCGCGTTCCACCAGTTCCCCAAGTGCCGCGGCGATGCCGAACAAGTCGAGACTTGCAACATTCCGGATCACGGGGACCACGAGGCCGCGGCCCTCCAGGGCCGTTGCGATTCCGATGTCAATCTGCTCGTTCAGCAACACCGCTTCGTCGGTCCACTGGCCATTCGCTTCGGGAACGGCGCGGATCGCGTCCACGCAGGCGGCGATGAAATAGGCGGTCAAAGTCAGCGAAGCGCCGCGCTTCTCATAGTCCTGCCGCTGCGCCGCACGGTGCGCAAGCACCGCCGCCATATCCGCCTCGAAGACCGTCGTCACATGCGGGGCCGTTCTGAGCAGGCTCTCGACCATGTGGTCGGCGATGCGCCGGCGCATTGGCGTGTGCGGCACGCGGCGGATGCCACCCGGCCCCACGACTGCAGCCGTTGGCGCAATCGTCGCAGTCGGCGCCGCGCGCCGCGCGGCAGCCGCCAGTACGTCGTCGACCGTGATCCGCCCCCCTTCACCACTCGGCTTGACGACATCGGCATCGAGTCCGTGCTCCGCAAGCAGCCGCCGAACGGCGGGACTCATGCGATCAGGCGATGCGCGGCGGCCGGTTACCGCGGCTGCTGGCGGGCCGGGCGCCGCGCTGGGAGCCGCGGCGACCGCAGAGGCGCTGGACTCCAGGATGGGAGCGGCTGCGCCGGGCGCAACACGGCCAAGCAATGCGCCAGGTTCCACGTCCGTGCCTTCCGCTGCAGAAATCTCCTGCAGGACGCCATCGGCCGGCGCGGGTACCTCGACGGTGACCTTGTCCGTTTCGATCTCGACCAGTGGCTCGTGGCGTTTTACCGGCTCGCCGACGGCCTTCAACCAGCGCAGCACCTGTGAGCGAGTGCCCTCGGCCTGATCAACCGGCAACAGCACATCGATTGTCGTGGACATGGCTCAGACGCTCGCGATGCGGCGCATGGTCGCGACAATGCGCTCGACGGAAGGCAACACGGCATCCAGCAAGGCGGGACTGTGCGGGCTCGGCACGTCCGGCATCGCGAGGCGCCCGATCGGCGCGTCGAGATCGAAGAAGCCGCGTTCGGCGACCACCGCGGCGATCTCGGCGCCGAAACCGGCGGTCATGGTGTCCTCGTGCACGATCAGGCAGCGCCGCGTCTTCTTGACCGATGCCAATACAGCCTCGCGGTCCCAGGGCGACAGCGTGCGCAGGTCGAGCAATTCGACATCGATGCCGGATTCGCCGGCCGCCTGCTCGCAACGCTCAACCATCGCGCCCCAGCTGACGACCGTGAGTTCGGTGCCGTTTAGCACCGTGCGCGCGACACCAAATGGCAGCATGAAGTCGTCGCCCGGATACGGGCGCCTTGCGGCAGCGCCATCGAGCAGCGAACGATGCTCGAAGAAGATGACCGGGTCATTGCCCCGCAACGCCGTGCGCAGGAGACCCACCGCGTCCTCGGCATTGGACGGCATCGCCAATCGCCATCCGGTCGCGTGCAGGAATTCCACCTCGTTGGACTGGCTGTGCCAGGGATCGCCGCACTTGAAGAAGCCGCCCGGCATCCGCACCACCACCGGCGCGGCAAAGCGGTTGGCCGTGCGCCAGCGCATTGTCCCGCAGTCATGCAATTGCTCCGTGGCAGGTTCCGCGTACTTGCGGAACTGGATTTCCGGGACTGGCACCAGGCCCGCCAGCGCCATGCCGACCGAGCGTCCGATGATGCCCTCTTCGGACAGGCTGGTATCAAAGACGCGCAGTTCGCCGAATCGTTCCTGCAGGCCCACTGTTGCCGCATGCACGCCGCCCTTGCGCCCCACGTCTTCTCCAAAGACCAGCACGCGCGGATTGATTTCGAGCTCGCGCTCCAGCGTCCGGCGGATCGCAGTGAGCATGTTGATGCGCGGCCCGTCCGGCCGCGGAATATCGCTGCCCGCCGCAGGCAGGACGCCTTCAGTCAACATGCCGCCCTGCTGCTGAAGTTCCGCCGACCCGTCATCGCGGATTTCGGTGAATGTGTAGCGTGCCACTGCGCCCGCATCGGCCGCCGGCCGTGCCTCGATGCGCGCAAGCGCCGCATCGACCTCTGCCTGAGCCCCGGCTTCCAGCGCCTTCCACTCAGCCTCGGCAACGAGCTGCGGGACGATCTGTGCGCGCAGTCGCAGCAGCGGATCGCGTGCGCGTTCGGCGGCGATTTCCTCGGCCGTCTTGTAGGCCTGCGTATCCTGTCCTGAATGCCCCGACAGGCGTGGCACGGTCAACCGCAGCAACACCGGCCCTTCGCCTGCACGGACCGCGGCAACCGATTTTTCAATCAACGCGGCGGCGGCGACGGGATCCGAGCCGTCACCATCCATGATCTGCAGATTACGGAACGAAGCCAGATTCGCGGCAATGTCGCCGCCCGGAGTCTGGCGGTCAGACCTGACGGAGATGCCGAAGCCGTTGTCCTCGATGAAATAAAGCAGTGGCAAACGCCCGGTCGTCGCAATATTGAGCGAAGCCCAGAATCCATTGGTTGCCGTTGACGCATCGCCACCATGCACCACCGCGATGCTGCCCGCGCATTGCAGGTCGTCCAGCACGCGCACGCGGTATGCGAGCGCCTGCGCCCACCCAGTCGCGGGCGTGTACTGGGAACCGACACCGCCGCAGGCTGGCAGGATGCAGGGACCCTGGCGATTCGGCAGGTTGATGACGACCCCGATGTCACGCCCGGCCGACATGCCCTCGGCACGCATCATCGTGGAAGCGAGCGCCTGCTCGGCGGAAAGTCCGATTGCCAGTGCGAGTGGCCGTGAACGGTAATACGAGGCAACAGCGTCACGCGCGCCGGTCAACTGCAGGCCAAGCAGCGCCTGGGTCACGTCGTGCCCCCGCGCCGAGAATTGATAGAGCACCTTGCGCTCCGGCACCAGCCGGGATTCCTCGAGCTGGTCGAGCGCGCGGGACAGGAATGTGGTGTGCAGCACCCGGCGCCAGTCAACCGTCGGGAGGGAAATTGCTTGCGCAGGCATTCTCGCGCTGGCGGGCATCGTGCAGACCTCCGGGCGCCCTGGGACCCGCCTCATCCTACACAGGCATGCCGGGCGTGTTTAGCTATTCTATTGCCTGATTTCAGGTATTTTAGTGATAATCTCCAACAAGCAACGATATGAAGGCGGTTATCACCAATGGATGCCATTGATCGCACGGACGTCAGGATCCTCGAACAACTCCAGCGTGACGGCCGGCTGAGCCATGTCGAGCTCGCGGAACGCGTGGGCCTTTCGGCCACGCCCTGCACGCGACGCGTCCGGCGCCTGGAACAGGCCGGCATCATTCGCGGCTATGCGGCAATCGTCGATCCGAAGCGCGTGGGCCAGAAGGTGTCAGCCTACATCCAGATCAAGCTCGAGCGTCACACCGATGATGTGATCGAGCGTTTCCGGCGCACGCTCGAAGAGCGCCCCGAAGTCGTTGCGGCGCATGCGATGACCGGCGAAATGGATTTCCTGCTGCAGGTGGTCGTGCCGGATCTTGATGCCCTGGGGCAGTTCACACTCCACCAGCTCCTGAAATTGCCCGGCGTGCGTGACGTGCGCTCGAGCCTCGTGCTCGAAACCCTGAAGACCAGCGCGCGCGTGCCAATTGGACCATAAGTCCCTCCCGGCGATGGAACTATCCCGGCACACCGACAGTCATTGCCTGGTAGGTTAGAATCGGCGTACGCCACGGAGACCGAGTCATGATGAGGAAGACGTTCGTGTTGGCCGCGCTGGTCGCCTGCCTTGCCACCGGGAGCGCCCAGGCGGCATGCATCTATCCACGCGCGCCGGAGCACATCCCGGACGGCAAGATCGCAACACTTGAAGAGATGATCACCGCGCAGCAGGCCGTGAAGCAGTTCGATGCGGACGTCACCGCCTACAACGCCTGCCTCGACATGGAAATGCTGTCCTTCGAGCAGAGCGGCCAGTTTGATGAGGCTCGCCTGCTGGAGCTGCGTGCCATGCAGGCCAAGAAGAACAATGCTGCCGTCGACGAGGTGCAGGCAGTGGCCGACCAGTTCAACGAACAGCTGCGTATCTTCAAGGCCCGCGACAAGAAAGATTGACCGTGTGGCCTGATGCTGACGCCCGCCGAGGCTGATGCGGCGATCGCCGCCCACCTGGCGCAGTTCCCGGAGGAGGCACTGACGCTGCCGGCCTGTGCGGGCCGGGTCCTGCGCCAGGACATCCATGCAGAACGCGATGCGCCGCCATTCGATCGCGTGGCAATGGATGGCATTGCGCTATCGATCGCGGCGTTTCGCGGCGGCCGCCGCGATTTCCGCATTGCCGCCACGCAGGCCGCAGGCCAGCCGCGCATGTCACTCGAATCGCCGGCCACCTGCATCGAGGTCATGACGGGCGCATCGCTGCCGGCGGGTTGCGATACCGTCATCCCGGTCGAACGCGTCAGCATCGCGGCCGGTATCGCGACGATCGAAGCCACGTATCTGCCTGAGGCCTGGATCCACGTGCACCGCCGCGCGGCTGATGCCCGGCGCGGAGAGCGTCTGCTTGCTGTCGGAACGCGCCTCGGCGGTCCCGAGCTCGCGATTGCCGCTTCCGCCGGATTGCCAATGCTCAAGGTCACTCGCCTGCCGCGCATCGCGGTGATCTCCACGGGCGACGAGCTCATCGAGCCGGGGCTTCCCGTGCTGGATCACCAGATACGTCGCTCGAATTCCTATGGTCTGGCCGGGGCGTTGCAGCTCGCGGGATTTCCGCCGGCAAAGGACCTGCAGTTGCCGGACCAGCGGCCCCTGCTGCTTGAACGGCTGAAGCAGGAACTCGAGGATAACGACGTACTTGTGCTGAGCGGCGGCGTCTCTGCAGGCCGCTACGATCACGTGCCGTCGGTGCTCGCCGAAATCGGCGTGCGACGCGTCTTTCACCACGTGTCGCAGCGCCCGGGCCGGCCGCTGTGGTTTGGGGTCAACGATCGGGGCGTCATGGTCTTTGCCCTGCCCGGCAACCCGGTGTCGGTGCTGGTCTGCCTGGCACGTTACGTCATACCGGCGCTCTCGGCCGCGGCCGGCGCGGCGGCCGTTTCCAGGCGGATTGTCGCGCTGGCCCGGTCATATGAGTTCCGGGCCCCGCTGACCTGTTTCCTGCCAGTGTCTCTGGAGTACGATCCGGAGGGGCGGACGATGGCTGTGCCGCGGCCGACCGGTGGTTCCGGCGACTTCATATCGCTTGCGGGGACCGACGGCTTCGTCGAACTGCCACAGGGTCCCGCAATCCACCCGGACGGTCGGGTGGTTCCTTTCTATTCCTGGTAACCCATGCACGAAGACGGATCCGGAAAACTGATTGCACTGGCCGAGCCGAAGGCGGCGACGGACATGCGTGGGCGTCCGCTTTCCGACCTGCGCATCTCGGTCATGGATCGCTGCAATTTCCGCTGTCCCTATTGCATGCCGCGCGCGACCTACGATGACCGCTACCGTTTCCTTTCGGCAACGGAGCGCCTGACATTCGACGAGGTTTCGCGGCTGGCGCGGCTGTTTGTCGCGGAAGGCGTTCGCAAGCTGCGTCTGACCGGCGGCGAACCATTGTTGCGTTCGGGTCTCGCGGACCTGGTCGGCGAATTGTCTTCGATCCAAGGGGTGGAAGACCTTGCGCTGACGACCAACGGCGTGCTGCTCGCGCAGCACGCGGCAGAACTTGCGGCCAATGGCCTCAGGCGCGTTACCGTGAGCCTGGATACGCTGGATCACGAGACCTTTCGCCGGATGAGTGGCGGATTCGACGGGCTCGAACGCGTGCAGGACGGCATCCGGGCAGCGCGCGAAGCGGGTCTCGCGCCGATCAAGATCAATACCGTGGTCCAGCGCGGCATCAATGACGGCCAGATACTCGATCTTGCCCGCCACTTTCGTGGCACCGGGATCATCCTGCGCTTCATCGAGTACATGGATGTCGGCAACCGCAACGACTGGGATACGCGCCGAGTCGTGCCGTCCCGCGAGCTGCGGGACGCGATCATGGCCGAGTTCCCGCTCAGGCCCGTCGCAGGCGCATATCGCGGCGAAGTTGCCGAGCGTTACACCTACGAGGACGGCGCCGGCGAGATTGGTTTCATCTCCTCGGTCAGCCAGCCATTCTGCGGTGACTGCACGCGCGCGCGATTGTCCTCCGACGGCGTCTTCTATACCTGCCTGTTCGCAACGCATGGTACGGATCTGCGCACGCCACTGCGCCAGGACGCGAGCGATGATGCGCTCCTGGACCGGATTCGCGGCAGCTGGCGGCGGCGTGACGATCGCTACAGTGAACTGCGGCGCAGCGCCGCCACTGCGCAGCCTCTGCGCAAGATCGAGATGCACTACATTGGCGGATAAGAGAAAACCAGTCCTGAGCCACGTGGACGACGCGGGGTTGCCGGCAATGGTCGACGTGACGGCCAAGCACGAGACCCTGCGCGTCGCGACCGCTGTCTCCCGCCTGCAATTTCCAGCTGCGGTCTTCGAGCGGCTCAGGTCTGCGGGATTTGAAACGACGAAGGGTCCGGTATTCAGCACGGCAATCGTCGCCGGCACGATGGCGGCGAAACGCACCCACGAGCTGATTCCGTTCTGCCATCCGCTTGGACTCGAGCGTTGCGAAATCACCATCGAGGCGGACGCTGATGGCCTCGAGATACGCTGCACGACCGCCGTGCACCATCGCACCGGTGTCGAGATGGAGGCGCTGACCGGCGCCACGATTGCCGCGTTGACGGTCTACGATATGTGCAAGGCGCTGTCCCACGACATCGTCATCAGCGAGACACGATTGCTCAGCAAGAGCGGCGGCAAGAGCGACTATCGAGCGGGCGCGCATTCGTGAATGACCTGTACGGACTGGTGCTGGCGGGCGGCCGCTCGAGCCGGATGCGCGAGGACAAGGCGGCACTCACCATTCATCGACGGCCGCAACTCGAACTGGCATTCGAGCTGCTGAATCCATTCGTGTCGCGCGTCTTTGTGTCAGTGCGCGAAGACCAGCGCAGTGATCCGTTGCGCGCCGCTTTCCCCCAGATCGTCGACGGTCCGGGCGTCGCGGGCCCGTTGGCCGGAATCATGGCCGCCCAGGCGGCGCATCCGCAGGCCGCCTGGCTGGTCGTGGCCTGCGATCTGCCGCTGCTGGATTCCACGACGCTGGCGCATCTGCTCGCGGAGCGGGACAAGGAGCGCCTGGCAACCGCATTTGCGAGCGCCACTGACGGCCTGCCGGAGCCGCTGTGTGCGGTCTATGAGCCGGCGAGCCGTGACGCAATCCTGCGATTCGTGGCCAAGGGTGGTTCCTGCCCCAGGAAATTCCTGATCGCCCACGACGCCGCTTTGCTGAAGCCGGCGAGCCCGCGGGCGCTCGCCAATGCCAATACGCCGGAAGAACTTGCGGCGGCACGCGCGGCGCTCGCCGCGCGGGAATCCGCCTGATGGCCCGCGTCCACCTGCGCTATTACGCGCTGCTGCGCGAGCAGGCGGGTCGTCAGGCCGAGACGGTCGAGACGGCGGCACTCACGCCAGGGGGTTTGTACGCGGAACTCGCCGCTCGGCATGGATTCCGCCTGGCGCAGACCCAGCTCAAAGTGGCCGTCAACGATTCATTCACTGACTGGTCGCACCCGCTTGCGGATGGTGACGAGGTCGTGTTCATTCCGCCGGTGGCGGGCGGATGAACACATTTGAATTCACGCATGACCCGATCGAGGCGGTGGCCCTCTCCGCCACTCTCGCCGATCCCGCAGCCGGGGGATTCGCGACATTCGAGGGCTGGGTGCGCGACAGGAATGAAGGCCGGGTCGTCAGCCGGCTGGAATACGAGGCATTCGAGGAACTGGCACGACGCGAAGGCGAACGCATCGTGGCCGCAGCCCTGCAGCGCCACGGCGCCCTGCACGCCCGCTGCGTGCACCGACTGGGCGCGCTCGCGGTCGGCGAGCTGGCGGTCTGGGTCGGCGTCGCGGCCGCGCACCGCGCCGAGGCGTTTGCCGCATGCCGGGAGATCATCGACGAGGTCAAGCATCGCCTGCCGATCTGGAAGAAGGAACATTACGCCGGCGGAGATAGCGGTTGGGTGAACTGCACGCATGGTGCCGAGGCGGTGCAAATGCCCGATTTCGACTATTCGCGCCAGGTCGCATTGCCGGAGATCGGTTCGGCCGGCCAGCAGCGCCTCGCGCAATCGTCCGTGATCGTCATTGGGGCCGGCGGTCTTGGCTGCGCCGTGCTATCGGGTCTCGCCGGCGCCGGAGTCGGGACGATCGTGATCGTCGACGACGATGTCGTCGAGGCCGCGAATCTGCATCGGCAGCCGCTGTACACGCCGGCCGATATCGGCCGGCCGAAAGCGGCAGTCGCGGCGGCGCGCCTGGCCGCATACAACCCGGCGATCCGGCTGCATGCCATGCCGGTCCGCCTGTCCGCCGACAATGCGGGAGATCTCGTCGCGCAATGCGATGTCGTGGTCGACTGCAGCGACAATTTCGCCACGAAATTCCTCGTCAACGATGCCGCAGTGCTTTGCGGCCGCCCGGCCGTGCTCGCGAGCGTCTATCAGTATGAGGGGCAGCTCCAGGTGGTACGTGCCGATGCCCGTGGTTCCTGCCTGCGATGCCAGTGGCCAGAGGCCACGCGCGACGGACTGGTCGGCAACTGTGCGCAGACCGGTGTGCTCGGTCCGGTGCCTGCCGTGCTCGGCAATCTGCAGGCCATGGAGGTACTGAAGCTGCTGCTCGACTTGCCGGGCCAGCTACGGGACGAAGTGCTGCTGGTCGATCTGCTGGATTCCGGCCAACGCCGGCTTGCCGCACCGCGCGCACGCGAATGCGCTGATCTCTGTGCGCGCATCAGTTCCGTCGGCGTGGCCGCGCCGGTCCAGGAACTTGAGGTTGCTCTGCCGCTGGCCGAGGCTGCGGCGCTCGGTTTCCGGATCATCGACATCCGCAATCCCGAGGAATGCGCGAGTGCGCCGCTATCATTCGGCGCTTTTGACGCCATTCCGCTTCCCAGCTTGCTGGACAACGCCGCGGCCCTGGACCCGGGTCTGCGTTACCTGCTGGTCTGCGCACACGGCATTCGCAGCCGCGCAGCGGCTGAGCTGCTGCGCGCAGGCGGGCGTGGCAATGTCTGGTCCCTGCGCGGCGGGCTCGCCAGGCAGGGCTGATGCGGGCTCAGGAGGCGAACTGCCCTTCTGGAAGTTCCATCAATGATTTCGATCCCGCGCTGAGCGCGTCAAGGTGCGCCTCGGCCCGCGGCAGCAGGCGCGTGAAATAAAAGCGCGCGGTCGCGAGTTTCGCCTTGTAGAAATCTGCATCGGCACTGCCCTTGTGCAGCGCCGCGACGGCGACCGCAGCGCTCCTGGCCCAGCACCATGCGAGGCACAGGTAGCCCGTGAACTGCAGGTAGTCCATGGCGGCCGCACCAGTCTCGTCCGGGTCGCGGGTTGCACGTCGGGCGATGCTCTCGGTCGCTTCGCTCCATTCCTTCAGCAGGCCCGTCAGACGCGTCACGAATTCAGCAAGTTCCTCTGAACGCGCATGGCGCTCGCAGAAGCCCCCGATCTCGCCGCCAAGCAGGCGTGCCAGCTCGCCACCGGAGCCGAGCACCTTGCGGCCCAGCAGGTCCTGGGCCTGGATACCGTTTGTGCCTTCATAGATCGCTGTAATGCGTGCATCGCGGAAACACTGCTCGACGCCGGTTTCACGCACATAGCCATGGCCGCCGTGCACCTGGATCGCGAGACTGGTGCATTCCAGCGACATGTCCGTCACGAAGCCCTTGACGATCGGAGTCAAGATCGCGAGCAGGCCGTCAGCGTGCTGGCGCCTTGCAGGATCGGGATCTTGCAGCGCCCGGTCCATCTGCATTCCGGCCAGATAGGTCAGCACGCGAGCGCCTTCGATCAGCGCCTTCTGGGTCAGCAACATGCGACGGACGTCCGGGTGACCGATGATCGGATCTGCGCCGGCGCTGCCGCCCCCGCCCGGAGTCCGGCCTTGCCGGCGTTCGCGCGCATAGGCGAGCGCGAACTGGTATGCACGCTCACATTGGGCGAGCCCCTGCAGGCCGACCCAGAGCCGCGCATGGTTCATCATCGTAAACATGCACTTGAGCCCGCCATTCAGTTCGCCGATCAGCCAGCCACGGGAATTCTCGAAATTCATCACGCAGGTTGCCGATCCGTGGATGCCGAGCTTGTGCTCGATGCTCGCGCAGCTGACGCCATTTGGGGCGCCAGGCTTGCCTTCCGCGTCCGGCAGGAACTTGGGCACGAGAAAAAGGCTGATGCCGCGCGAACCGGCAGGCGCATCGGGCAGCTTGGCCAGCACCATGTGAACGATGTTCTCGACGAGATCGTGTTCGCCACTCGTAATGAAGATCTTCGTACCACTGACCCGGTAGGAGCCCTGACCGTCCGGCTCAGCGCGCGTACGCATGATGCCGAGATCCGTTCCGGCGTGGGATTCCGTCAGGCACATCGTGCCGCTCCAGACACCGCGGATCATCTTCGGGAGGTACAGCTTGCGAAGATGGTCGCTCGCGTGCGTCGCCACACACAGGACCGCGCTGTCGGTCAGGCCACTGTAGAGCTTCCAGGACATGTTGGCCGAGACGAGCATCTCGCCGACGGGGCCGCCGAAGCTGTCCGGCAGGCCCTGGCCCCCGTATTCGGCCGGACCGCACAGCGCGGCCCAGCCGTCTTCGACGTACCGCCGGTAGGCCTCGATGTAGCCCGGCGGCGTCACGACCCGCCCATCGTCGCTGCGCTGCACACCGATGCGGTCACCGGGCTCATTGGTCGGCGCAATGACGTCTTCGGCAAATCGCGCGCATTCCTCGAGCACGCTGTCGATCAGGTCCCGGTTGACGTCCTCGCGGCCCAGCTCGTGGTAATGCTGTTCCGCGCGCAGCACCTCGTGCAGCACGAAGCGGAATTCACGCAGAGGTACCTTGTACTGGGGCATGGATATCGCGCCTGCGGAGCCGCTCAGCCAGCCGCTTCGGCGCAGGAAATGCAGAGGTCGGAATACGGAAGCACCTGCAGGCGGCGCGCACCGATCGGTTCGCCGCAGGAGCTGCAGTGGCCGTAGGTGCCCTGGTCGAGCTGCACAAGCGCGCGATTGATCTGCGCAAGCTCCTGCTTCGTCGCTTCGCCTATCCCGGCGAGCACCGCGTCATTCTCCATCTGGACCACCTGCTCGGCGAAGTCCTTGTCCAGCGGGCCGGATGAGCGCGTGATGTCGGCGCGGACCTTGGCGGCGCGCATCAGCAACTCCTGCTTGTGTTGCAGGAGTTTCCGCCGAATCTCTTCAAGTTCCGTCGCCATGGGACCTCCTGGCACCTGCCAGCGGACGGCGGCACTCATGGTGCCGCCGCCCCCGGGTCCCTTCAGTTTACCTGTACTTCGATCGTCCTAGGGCGTGCAGCTGGCTGCTTCGGCACGCGGACCGTCAGGATGCCATTCTTGCTCTCGGCCCGGATGGCCCCGACATCGGCGTCATCCGGCAGGCGGAAGCTGCGCGAGAAGCTGCCATAGAGGCTCTCGACCCGGTGCAGCTTCTCACCGCTGTGCTCCAGCAAGTTGCGGCGTTCCCCGCTGACCGTGATCACGTCATTGTCCACGGTGACCTTCACGTCCTCCTTGCTGACCTCCGGCAATTCCGCCTTGATCAGGTACTCGGCGTCGGTCTCGGAAATGTTGGCAACAGGCGCCCAGACCGGCGCAGCCTGCTGCCCGTTATCTACCGTGGTTGCCCTGCCGGCGGCCGGGCGTCCGAAGAATGGGCTGTAGCGTCCAATCAAATCGTCCAGTTCCCTGAACGGTTCCCAGCGAATCAGTGTCATTGCCGTACCTCCGTGCAAAAGTGATGGCGTCGGAAGCGTGAATGGGGGCTGGCACGGCCAACACAAGGCGAAAACGGTGCCGGCGTTGCTTCGGGTTAGCCCACAACCGTAATATCGGGACAGATCCGGCGCTTAGCCCGCGCCTGTGCCGCAGCGAGGATGCCAGATGGGCCGCGATCACAACCCGGTACCCGGCCAGTGGTACGAGAGCCTCGAGGACGAGGAGGTCTTTCTGGTCCTCTCGATCGACGAGGATGCGGAACTCATCGAGTTGCAGTATGAGGATGGCGACATTGAGGAAATCGACTACGAGACCTGGCAGGAACTCGACCTCGAACTGACCGAGCAACCGGAGGGCTGGTCGGGATCCGTAGAAGAAGATGACGAGGACGACGAGGAAGATGAGGATGATGACGACTGGGATGACGATGATGATGATGAGGACGACGAGGAAGATGACGACGAGGATTACGATAACCGCGACGACTACTGAGTCCTGATGCGGGAACTCGCGCTGATTCCGCCAGTCGAAGCGGCATCGGCTTGACCGCGAATCCCCATGGAACTCCCCCTGCTGGCCATCCCGATTGCACTCTTGTCAGCCTGTGCTGCGACGGCAATGGACGGATCTGCGGCTACGGGCGCGACGATATTGCCTACCGGCAGTTCGGGCGCCTGGAAAGCTGCCGGGTGATGAAGCTCGAGCGGCTGACGGACGAGCGCCTTGCTGCCTTGCTTGAAAAGAAGACGGCGAAGCCGCGCAAGGTGGTTATCCAGTGGCCGCCGGGACAGGCAGCCAGACCGGGCCGAGCGACCATCGACGGCCGCCGCCGGTAACTGACTGAATTAAATAGGGTTTTTACGCACCGGAGACCGAAATCATCATGGGTACTGAGTTGCGCCTCGGGGCGGCACTTGAATCAGCCGGACATCGCATCCATCTGGGCGTGTCATGAACAGAATCCTGCTTTTCCTGCTCACCAATTTCGCGATCCTGATCGTCGCAAGCTTCACGCTGAGGCTGCTCGGCCTTGAGCCCTGGCTGACTCAGCAGGGGATCAATTTCAATTCGCTGCTCGTTTTCGGCGCGCTGCTCGGTTTCGGGGGCGCGTTCTTTTCGCTGGCCATATCCAAGTGGACAGCCAAGAAGATGATGGGCGTGCAGGTCATCGGGCAGCCGCGCAATGAGACCGAGACCTGGCTGCTCGAGACCGTGCGCCATCATGCACAACTGGCCGGTATCGGCATGCCGGAAGTCGGCTATTTCGAATCGCCGGAACCCAACGCCTTCGCAACCGGCGCCAGGCGCAACAGTGCGCTGGTCGCCGTCAGCAGCGGTCTGGTCAACCGGATGAGCCGGCAGGAGGTCGAAGCCGTCCTTGGTCATGAGATCAGTCACGTGGCGAATGGCGACATGGTGACGCTGACGCTGATACAGGGCGTCGTGAACACCTTCGTATTCGTCGCCTCCCGGGTGATCGGCAACGTGGTGGACAAGGTCGTGTTTCGCAACGAGCGGGGCCATGGTCCGGCGTTCTGGATCACGACGATCGTTGCCGAGCTGGTGCTCGCTTTCCTCGCAACCATGATCGTCATGTGGTTCTCGCGGCGCCGCGAGTTCCGCGCCGACGATGGTGGCGCGCGGCTCGCGGGCCGCAACAACATGATCGGCGCGCTCGAGGCGCTAAAGCGCAGTCATCCGGCTGCGCTGCCGGATCGCATGGCGGCATTCGGCATCGCCGGCGGCGTGGGCCAGGGTTTCAGGAAGCTCTTCATGAGTCACCCGCCGCTCGATGAGCGCATCGCGGCCCTTCGCAACGCGCCGCTGGGCTGATTTGCGGCGCCGGCGTTGAACCCAGCCGAAAAGGCCATCGCCCCCTCCAGCCTGCAATCCATCAGGGATCTGCTCGGACCGCAGGGTTATCTCGAATCCGCACAGGACCGCGCGCCATTTGAAGTGGATTTTCGCGGCATCCATCGCGGGCGGACGCCGTTGGTTGCGCTGCCGCAATCGACTAGCCAGGTTGCGCAACTTGTACGCTTTTGCGCGCAACAAGAGATCGGCATCGTGCCCCAGGGTGGCAACACGAGTTACTGCGGCGGGGCGACGCCTCGCTCAGGCAACAACGAGATCGTCGTTTCATTGCGCCGGATGAACCGCATCCGCTCCGTGGATGCATTGAACGATTCGATGACTGCCGAAGCCGGCTGCGTGCTCGAGACACTGCAGCAGGTGGCGGCGGCCGCAGACCGGCTGCTGCCGATGTCGCTGGGGTCGGAAGGTTCCTGCACGCTCGGTGGCGTCGTCTCTACGAATGCCGGGGGCACGGCGGTGCTCCGCTACGGCATGATGCGCGATCTGGTGCTGGGCCTCGAGGTGGTGCTGCCGGACGGGCGCGTGCTGGACCAGCTGCGGGCGCTACGCAAGGACAACACCGGCTACGACGTCAAGCAGCTGTTCATCGGTGCCGAAGGGACGCTCGGGATCGTGACCGCCGCGTGTTTGAAGCTGTTCCCGAAACCAGCCCGCCTGGCGACCGCCATGGTGGCGCTGTCATCGCCGGCGGCCGCACTCGATCTGCTGGCCGGACTGAAGAGCGCACTCGGCGCAGCGGTCACGACCTTTGAGATCATTCCGCGTATCGCACTCGAGTTCGTTTGCCGCCACATCGAAGGCAGCCGTGATCCATTCAGCCATCCGCATCCCTGGTATGTGCTTGCGGAAATCTCGTTGCAGCAACCGGACTCTGACCTGGCCGATCGCTTCGAGAGGCTGCTGGCTGATGCAATCGCAGCCGGGCGCGCAGCTGATGCCGTGACGGCCACTTCCGAAGCGCAGCGCCGGGGCCTGTGGCGGCTGCGCGAGGCGATCCCGGAGGCGCAGCGTCATGAAGGCGCCGGCCTGAAGCATGATATTTCGATCGAGCCGCAGCGCTTGCCGGTATTCATCGATGAAGGCAGCGCACTGATTGCGCGCATCGTCCCGGGGGCGCGGCTGGTCGCCTACGGGCATCTGGGCGACGGCAACCTGCATTTCAACCTGAGTCCTGCCGGACGCAATGGCGACGCATTGCTTGCGGCCGCTGACAAAGTGCGGCGCGCAGTTCACGACCTGGTCGCCGCCTCTGGCGGCAGCATCAGCGCCGAGCATGGCATCGGGCAGCTGAAGATCGCGGAACTGCGGCGCTATGAGGATCCCGTGGCGCTTGCGCTCATGCACGGCATCAAGGATGTGATCGACCCGCTCGGCATCATGAATCCCGGCAAGGTGCTCGCACCGGGCGCCCCGGATTAGATCAGGCCCCGCTGCCGCGTCACTTCTGCTGGCCCGCCGGGCTCGTCCATTCGCTGTGCTGGCGGATCAGGCCTTCCTGGGCGACGCTCGCGATCAGTGTGCCGTCGCGGGAGTAGATCGAGCCGCGGACAAAGCCGCGCGCGCCCGAAGCACTCGGGCTGTCAATCACGTACAACAGCCATTCGTCCACGCGCAAGTCGCGATGAAACCAGATCGCGTGATCAACGCTCGCCATCTGCAACTGCAGGAACGATACGCCGTGCGGAAGTGTCGCGGTGTCCAGCAGGTGGTAGTCTGAAACGTAGGTCAGCAGGCAACGGTGCAACGGCTGGTCGTCCGGCAGCCGGTCGAGTGCCCGAAACCAGACCTGTTTTGACGGCGCGGCCTTGACCCGCTTGAGGTAATTCGGTGGATTGACGGGCCGGAATTCAAATGGCCGCTGATGCTCGAAGTAGCAGCGCATCTTTTCCGGCACCTGATCGCGCATCTCCGCATCAATCTCACCGAGGTCGCGCAGGCCTTCCGGCGGCGGTGCCGCCGGCATTGGCGCCTGATGATCCATGCCTGGCTCGCTGATCTGGAATGACGCCGACATCGTCAGGATCGGTTGGCCGTGCTGGATCGCAACGACGCGGCGGCTCGTGAAGCTGCCGCCGTCACGGCTGCGATCCACCTCGAACACGATCGGGGCATTGAAATCGCCGCGTCTCAGAAAATAGGCATGGAGCGAATGCACGAACCGGCCGTCCACGGTCCGTGATGCCGCCACCAGCGCCTGGCCCAGCACCTGCCCGCCGAATACCTGCGGTGCGCCGACGTCGCGGCTCTGACCGCGGAAAAGATTGTCCTCGAGGCGCTCGAGATCGAGCAGGCTCACGAGTTCTGCCAGACGCTCGTCCATCTTGGTGCTGCTCAATCCGGCGGCGCCACGCCAAGTCGCTGCCGCATGACCGGACTCGTGGTCGTGTACTGCAGGAACTGGCGCTTATCGGGATAAATGTAGTGCTGCACGCCGAATGACGCGAGTGCGGCTTCGTGAAAGCCCGACAGGATCAGCTTCTTCTTGCCGGGGTAAGTGTTGATGTCCCCGATCGCAAAGATGCCCGGCTCGCTGGTCTGGAACTTTTCGGTGTCGACGCTGATCGCCTTCTTCTCCAATGCCAGGCCCCAGTTCGCGATCGGCCCGAGTTTCGGATGCAGCCCGAAGAATGCCAGCAGCTGCTCGCAGGCGACTTCGGTCAGCGCCTTGTCCGAACCCATGATCCTGGCGCCAGCCAGACGGTCGCCTTCGATGTTGAGCGCATTGACCGTGCCTTCCAGCAGCCGCATCCGGCCCGCGGCCACGAGTTCCTTCATGCGCGCGACGCTCGCCGGCTGGGCGCGGAATTCAGCGCGCCGGTGGACCAGCGTGATCGAGCGCGCCTTGCCGCAGAGATCCAGTGTCCAGTCGAGCGCGCTGTCACCACCGCCAGCGATCAGCAGGTCGCGGCCACGGAAATCCGCGGCGTTGCGAACGCGATAGTGGATCTGCTTGCCTTCGAAGCGCTCCGCCTCCGGCACCATGAGCCTGCGCGGCTGGAAGGAGCCGAGCCCCGCCGCGATGATCACGGAGCCCGCGTCGAAGCGCGTGCCGGTGCTCGTCAGGACGTTGAATCGTCCATCCGCGCGGCGCGCCAGTTCCGCGACTTCCTGGCCCAGGTGAAAACCCGCGCAAAATGGCTTGATCTGCTGGAGCAGCCGGTCGATGAGTTCCTGCGCGCCGCAGACCGGCAGGGCCGGGATGTCATAGATCGGCTTGTCCGGATAGAGCTCGGTGCATTGTCCGCCCGGATGCGCGAGCGAATCCACGATCTGGCACTTGATGCCGAGCAGCCCCAGTTCGAAGACTGCGAAGAGGCCCACCGGACCCGCGCCAACGATCAGGCATTCGGTGCTGACAGCATCGCGATTCACGGCTTCGCTCACGGAGGGTCCCTCGGGGGCGGCCTGCGCGTAATGGCGTCAGGGGCGGGCATTCTAGCCGATGATAGGCTTGCACCCCATGGCCCACCCGGAACGGCGCGCGCCGACTCCACCAGCGATCCGAATCGGCGCCGACGGAAACCGCCACATCGACATGCGGGCGCTTGCTGCGCTCGCCCTGCCGCTCGTGCTGAACAGCACGGTCCAGGCGATCCTGAATCTGACCGACACGTGGTTCATCGGGCGGCTGTCAACTGCGGCCACGGCCGCGATCTCGGCCGTGCACTGGCTTTCGCTGCTGGCGCTGTTCCTGATCGGCGGTGTCGCGATGGGTGTCCAGACGCTGGTGGCGCAGGCCTACGGCGCGGGCCGTTATCGTCGCACCAGCCAGATGGCCTGGATGGGCCTCTGGGCCGCGCTGCTGACGATTCCGGCGTTCATCCTGACCATCGTGATCGCGCCGCGGATGTTTCACGTCTTCGGCCTGCCAGCCAATGTCGAGTCACTGGCACTCGATTTCTGGGGACCGCGCATGATCGGCGGGCCGCTGGCTGCTGCGCTGTGGGCGGCCGTTGCGTACTTCAACGGCATCGGCCGCACGCGTATTCCGCTCACCATCGGCCTGGTCGTCACGCTCGCGAACATTGCATTGAATCAAGTCCTGATCTTCCAGCTCGGTTATGGGATAGCGGGGGCCGCCTGGGCGACGACCTTCGCGGAACTCATCGGCGTCCTGCTGGCAATCGTCATGATCCTGCGTCTGGAGCCTCTGCGCTTCCGCGCGCGCCTGACCTGGCGCCCCAGGACCGGTCGCATCGTTGCCCTCGTCGCGATCGGTCTGCCGATGGCGATGACCGCCTCGGCCGATATCGGCGCCGCGGCGGTGTTCCAGCTGATGCAGGTGCGCATGAGCATCGTCGACGGCGCCGCGACGCAGATCGTCATGGTATTCACCTCGCTCGCCTACATGCCGGGCATCGGCATTGCGCTCGCCGGCACGACACTGGTCGGTCAGGCGATAGGCGCCGGGGACCGCGACTGGGCGGAGCGCATCGGCAACCGCATCATCACGGTCGTGGCCTGCTTCATGGGCGGGCTCGGCGTCGCGATGGCGCTGCTGGGATCGTGGCTGGCGCCGGCATTCGTCAATCCCGCGGATCCGAACGCCCCCGCCGTCATCGCGCTTTGCACCACGCTCCTGTGGATCGCCGCGGCCTTCCAGTTCTTCGACGGCGTCGGCTTCTCAAGTGCATTCTGCCTGCGCGGCGCCGGCGACGTGCACGTGCCCGCGGTACTCGTGGTGTCGCTCGCCTCCCTGCTCTTCATACCGCTGACACATTTCCTGACTTTTGCGCCCGGCCAGGGCTGGCTCGCAACCGTGCCCGGCCTCGGCCTCGGCGCTGTCGGAGGTTGGCTGGCCCTGCTTACCTACAGTCTGGCGGTTGCACTGGCACTCTGGCTACGCTGGCGTCACGGCGCCTGGCGCAGCATCAAACTTCAGTCGTAATCGCGGACCACCCGAAAGCCCAGGTCTGATTGCCGCACCGCGGTCTTTTCGGCACCACGCGCCGGCGCGCGCGCATTGCGCGGTCTGCTCGCCCAGGATCCTCCACGCACGCCCTTCAACTCGCAGCCACCCTGCCAGGTCCACGCGCGCCCATCCTCGGGCCGCCCGGCGTAGCTCGCCGTGTAGCAGTCCATGACCCATTCGCGGACATTGCCGATGATGTCGAATACGCCAAAGGCATTCGGCTTGTACTGGCCGACCGGTGCAAGCGCAGCATGGCGGTCGCTGCAGCGCGCATTGGGCCAGGGAAAGCGATTGGCGTCGACGGCGGATGAGTCGTAGACATTCGCGAAATCGCAGGCCAGCGACAACACCGTATCCTCGTTCGAGTCGCGCTCGCCCCAGAAACGCGGAAATGAAGTGCCACCACGCGCGACGTATTCCCATTCCGCCTCGGATGGCAGGCGGTAATGCTTGCCACTCTCCTTCGAAAGCCATTCGGCATAACTGCGAGCATCCTCCCAGTTGACGCAGACCACCGGTTCGTCGTCTTGCGGCGGCAGCGCGAATCCCGGATCGCGCCAGCTGCGATCGCGCTCGAAAACCCACTGACCCCCGAGCCAGATACGGCAGCCGGGCGCCGGTTCCGCGCCGGCTGCTTCGATGTAGCGACGGAATTCGGCGACCGTTATCTCGCGGCGGGACACATAGAACGGCCTGGTAAATGAAACTGCGACCGTCGGTGACTCGCCGGTGGTTGCATCGAGTTCCGCCGCATCGGGCGCCGAACCCATCAGGAACCTTCCAGGTGGCGCCAGTGCCAGTTCCGGGCAGGCCGGGCAGTCCCGGCTTGCAGGCGGCGGCGCGGGCACCGCCTGCTGTGCGAATGCGCCGGGCGCTAACAGGACGAGCGTCAGCAGGATGAGGTGGCGCATCAATGCGCCTCCTCACGCGCGGCGCGCTGATCGAGGTCCCTTGCAATACGGAAACCGGCGTCATCGGATCGATCGCCCTCGAGCACGGCCGCGCGGTAGGCGCTGCGGCTGGCGTCGGGCGGCGTGAGCCAGCTGCCACCGCGCTGGATGCGGCGCTTGCAGCCGCCCAGCCATTCCCAGGCGCGTGCATCGCGCGGCCGGCCGACATAGCTGTCCGTCGCGCAATCCTGTACCCATTCCCGGACATTGCCGATCATGTCGTACAGATTGAAGGAATTGGCCTGCAAGAGACCGACTCCCGCGAGGTCAGCAAAGCCGTCGCGACAACCTGCATGCGGCCAGCCGAGGTGATAAGCGGCGTCTGCGGTCACATCATAGGTATTCGCGAATTCGCAACCTTCCTCCGCCGCATCGCCCCAGGGGCGCAGCGTCGTCGATCCAGCGCGGGCCGCATATTCCCATTCGGCCTCGGAAGGAAGCCGATAGCGTTCGCCCGTCTTGCGCGCGAGCCATTCCACATAGGCGCGTGCATCCGCAAAGCTGACACAGGTCACCGGGTGATCATCCGCCGGCGCCGCCGGGGTCGCAGGATTCTGCCAGCCGCGCCGTGCGTCGTCATTGAAGCGCACCAGCGCCGGATCCCAGGTGCGGCAGCCAGATGGCGATTCATGCCCGCTGTCGGCGACGAAACGCGCAAATTCGGCCCGCGTCACTTCATGGCGGCCCAGCGCAAACGCATGCGATACCTGAATCACCAGCGATGCATTGTCCGGTGCGCCCATCACGAAGCTGCCGGAGGGAATGACCGCCATCATCGGACAGGTTTCGCAGTCGCGAAATTCCGAGCCCGGCGCGCGCGTCACTTCCGCTGCCTGCAGCGCGCTCGCCGCGCCGAGCAGCAGCAGACATGTCGCCGCCCGGCGCAGGATCAAGAAGCCACTCTCACGGGTACGTAGATCTGGGCATTGCCGCGCTGGATCAGCAACGCGACTGTGCTGCCGGATTTCGTCACCGAGTTGCGAAATTCGTCGATCGATGTGACCGGGGCGCCATTGACGGCGAGCAGCACGTCACCGGCTTCGACACCCGCCTCCGCTGCCGGGCCGCCCGCCTGCTCGACGACGATGCGGCCTTCGGTGCGCAACTGCTGACGTTCACTTCGTGACAGCGACCGCACCGCGAGTCCCAGCTTGTCCGTGTCGGTGTTCCGTGCCGGCTGCAGCGACGCGACCGCAGGATCGTCCTCGAGTTCTCCAACCTTGATCCTGACGTTGCGCTTCCCCTTGTCGCGCCAGATTTCGAGTGTCGCCTCGGCGCCCGGCTTGATGCCGGCGATGATGGCCGGCAATTCGCTGGAACGCTCGACCGTGCGGCCATCGACACCGAGAATCACGTCACCCGCCTTCAGCCCCGCCTTGTCCGCCGGACCACGGTCCTCCACCTGGCTGACCAGTGCGCCATAGGGACGCGGCAGGCGGAACGAGTCGGCCAGCGCCTGGTTGACGTCCTGGATCGTCACGCCGATGCGCCCGCGCTCGACCCGTCCGGTGGTGATCAGCTGGTTCTTGACCTGCATGGCGACATCGATCGGGATCGCGAACGACACGCCCTGATAACCGCCGGTGCGGCTGTAGATCTGCGAGTTGATGCCGACCACTTCGCCCTGCAGGTTGAACAGCGGCCCGCCGGAATTGCCGGGATTCACGGCAACATCCGTCTGTATGAACGGCGTGTAGGCGTCGCCCGGAAGCGAGCGAGCGGTCGCGCTGACGATGCCAGCGGTCACGGAGTTTTCGAAGCCGAATGGCGAGCCTATCGCGACGACCCATTGGCCGGCCTTCAGCGCCGCCGGACTGCCGATGCGGACGACCGGCAGCCGATCCGCGTCGATCTTCAGCACGGCGACATCGGTGCGGGGGTCGACGCCAACCACTTTCGCATTGTATTCGCGACGGTCCGTCATCCTCACAGTCACGTCGCGGGCGCGGTCCACTACGTGGGCGTTGGTCAGGATATAGCCGTCGGCGCTGACCAGAAACCCCGACCCTTCGCCGCGCGCCAGCGGCGGTGGCTGGCCATGCGGCATCCCAAAGCCGAAGCGCTGGAAGAAATCGTACAACGGATCGTCCGGGCTGAGACCGTGCGGCGCCTCGTCATTGATTTCCCGCTGTGCGACCGTCGTCACATTGACGACTGCCGAACCATAGGCCGAGACCAGCCCGCTGAAATCGGGCAAGCCGGTGACGATCGCGGGCGCCGTGGTCGCCGGCGCCGCGTCGGTCACGGCAGGGCCCGGCGCACTGGCGAGATCCATGGCCGGCGGCGCCTTCGCGCCGCAACCCGCAAAGGCCACGACCAGAGCCATTGGCCACAGGAACTGCATGAGTCTCTTCATTGAGCCTCCGATATTGTGAACCGATGCCGCACTCTGACTGTCTCGATGCCTGCAAGTTGCAATCATGCCCATTAGTATTGCACCAAATGATCCGCCGAATCCTGAGCCTGATACTTTGCCTGCCGCTGGCCGCACAGGTCTCCCATGCCGATAGTCTCCCCGAGCGCCCACGTGCGGTGCTGAAGCAGCAGCTGGTGCCCGACTCGGCCGTTACCGTGATCGTGCGCGAAGTTGCAAGCGGCGCGAGCCTCGTCGAACTGAATGCCACGATGCCGCGCCCGCCGGCCTCGACGATCAAGCTGGTGCCAACCTGGGCGGCGCTGGAGCTGCTGGGCCCCGCCTATTCCTGGAAGACCCGGGCCTGGTCCGATGCGCCGGTCATCAAGGGTGTACTGAAGGGCAACCTGTACCTCCAGGGCGGCGGGGATCCGTTGCTGACGATCGAACGCTGGTGGCGATTCGTCACCGACCTGCGCCAGACGGGGCTCAGGGTGATCGAGGGCGACATTGTCATCGACCAGAGCCGCTTTGCGCCGCTGAACGAGCGGCCGGAGGATTTTGACGGCCGGCCCTGGCGGACCTACAACGTGCTGCCGGATGCATTGCTGGTCAACTGGCAGTCGGCGGATTTCGTCGTGCGGCCGGCAGATGACGGCAGTGGCGTCGAGGTCGCCATCCAGCCCTATCCGCAGGGACTGGTCGTGGAGAATCACGTGGCGCTCGCGCACGGGCGCTGCGCCGGCCGCAATCGCCGCATCGCGATCACCAACGCTGACGATGAAATGGATCGGGTCGTCGTGTCAGGCCAATTGTCCGAGAATTGCGAACCGCAGACGTTCCACCGCGCGGTCATGCAGCCAGCCGAATATGCCTACGGCACGTTCGTGACGCTGTGGCGCCAGCAGGGCGGCCAATTCAGCGGTGGGATGCTGCGCGCGCCCACGCCGCCGACGGCCCGGCTGTTGCTGACACAGGAATCCCTGTCGCTGGCCGAAATCGTGCGCGTCACGAACAAGTATTCCAGCAACATGATGGCGCGCTCGCTGCTCCTGAGCATTGCCGCCGAATCCCGCGGAACGCCCGCGACGACTGCCGCGGGTGAAGCGGCAATCAAGGAAATGTTCGCGAGCCGCGGACTCGAGTTTCCGGAGCTCGTTGTCGGCAATGGATCAGGGCTCTCGCGGGAAGCGCGCATTTCCGGCGACAGCATGGCGCGGCTGCTGATCAGCGCCTGGAACAGCCGTTACGCGCCAGAGTTCCTGGCATCTCTCGCCCTGGGCGGCCTCGACGGCACGCTGCGCGAGCGCTTCGAGAAGATGGAAGACCCGAGTCGCATCCGCATGAAGACCGGCACGCTGAAGGATGTCAGCAACATCGCCGGCTACGTTACGGGCCAGTCGGGGAAGCACTATGCCGTAGTTGTCTATATCGATCATCCGGGCGTGCAGAACGGCGTCGGTGAACTGATCCAGGGTGCGGTCATCGAATGGGTGCTGGCGCAATAACGCTGCCGCCATGAGACGAAATGCCCTCGGGCCGCGGCGAAACGGCAGGCGCCCCGCTTCCGGCGGGCGGCACCGGGTCCTAGAATCGACATATGGAATCCGTGGCAGCCATGTTGATCGTGATATTCCAGCTGTTTTTCGGCTGGTGCGGCTACCCGGAGCCCGGGCCAGCGCCGGCCGGACAAGAAACGCACAGCCAGCGCTGATCCGCGGTTCCCTTAGCGCTCCTGCAGAATCCGCTCCAGCCGATCGCGGTAGCTGCGGCTCAGTTTGAGTTCGTGTCCGCCCTCCAGCGTCAGGAAATACTCGCCATTCGTGTGGGGCTTCAGCCGGCGGATCCGCCGGATGTTGACGATTGTCGAGCGATGCACACGCTGGAAGTCTTTCGGGTTCAGGCGATCTTCGAATTGTTTCATGGTTGCACGAACGACATGGGTGCGGCCCTGTGCGTGCACGCACATGTAGTCGCCCGCCGCATCGATCCAGTCGATCTCCTCGACCTGCAACCGCACTGTTTCCCGACCCAGGCGGATTGGCAACACCTCGGGCCAGCGTCGCGCCACTCCGTCCCCGCCCCTGGCCAGCCAGTCCTCCGCATCGAGCTGGCCTTCGCCTGTCACGCTCGCGAGCAACGCCACCAGCTGCTCCCGATGGCGCAGCGAGCGGCGCTGGGCAAACTGGTCGCGGACATGCACGATGGCACGGTCGAGACGCTCATCCACAAGCGGCTTCAGCAGGTAATCGAGGGCATGCGCGTCGAAAGCCTCGATCGCGTAGCGGTCGAAAGCCGTCACGAACACGACCATCGGCATGCTGGTCTGGGGAATCCGGCGCAGCACCTCGAATCCATCGATGCCAGGCATCTCGATGTCGAGGAACATCAGGTCCGGCGAATGGGTCGCGACTGCATCCACGGCCTCCCGTCCATTGGCGCATTGCGCGACAATTTCGATGTCGGAGAATCCCGCCAGGCGCAATTCCAGGCCGCGGCGCGCCAGCGGCTCGTCGTCGACGACAATCGCACGAATCTGGCTTCCCATGGCCTTCAGATTTCCAGCGGCAACCGCATTTCAACGCGCAGGCCCGGCCCCGCGTTCGCGACCTCGATACGATGCGCGTCGCCATATAGTACCTCCAGGCGCTCGCGGGTATTGCGCAGCCCGACGCCACGGCCATTGCCCGTGCTCGAGCCCTTGGGCAGTCCCGGCCCGTCGTCCACGACGGCAAGTCTCAGTTCATTGCCTTCAATGCCGGCAATGACGGTCACCAACCCGCCCTCCTCGCGCGGCGCGATGGCGTATTTCATGGCGTTTTCCACCAGCGGCTGCAGCAAGAGCGACGGAACGAGTGCCGATTCGCTGCGCTCATCCACGTCAAACTCCAGATTCAGGCGCTCGCCGAAGCGCAGTTTTTCGATGCCGAGATACAGATTCAGCGCGTCCAGTTCCTGGCGGAGCGTGACTTTCTTCATCGGATCCTGATCCAGCGTGTATCTCAGGAACTCCGACAGCCGGGACACGGCAAGATTGGCGATGCGGTTCTGGCCGTCGAGCACCAGGGTGGAAATCGCGTTCAGGGTATTGAACAAGAAATGCGGATTGAGCTGGTAGCGCAGCATCTTCAGTTGCGCCTCCTGAGCCAGTGCAGTTGCCGCGAGAGTCGCTTCACGCTCTTGCTGAAGTCGTTCATAGATCTTGACGCTGAAATACAGCCCGCTCCAGCACAGCAGCAACAGCATCGAATAGATGGTATTGGCGAATATCTCGAGCGGCACGGGCTCGTGATCCATGGCCCACGAGGGCTTCAGGACTTCCATGATGTACGTATTGATGATCGCGGCCCGTGCGAGCGCGAGCAGCCAGCATGCGACCACCGAACCCGCCAGGATCACGCGCAGCCCCCTGTCCCACAGGCGCCGGTACAGGTATCGCAGCGGAGCCGACAACAGGAAGCCGCTGGCGGTCGCGACAACAATCACCTTTTCGTAACCGGGCTCCTTGACATAGACGGCCGAGCCCACATACAGCGCGAGCCCGTACGCGATCCAGCCGATCGTATGCAGGGACCAGAACTGGAGGTTGCGATTGCCGCGCAGGGCGCTGAAATTCATCGGCTCAGCTTATTCATGCGGCGCGGGTGGGCACAACGCCCTGGCCCGCCAATGGCACGTCCCGTCGCAACCGGGCTCAGCCCGTGGGCAGACTGGTCCGCAGTTGCAGCGCCAGACGCCAGCCTCCGCCGTGCCGGCACCAGATGTGGACATAACTGGCATCGGCGCTGGCCGCTGGATCCGCTGCGGAGAGGCCGTAGCTGTAGCCGAGGTCGCCCGATGAGGCGATCCCGGCGCCCATCGGCCAGTACTGCAGCGCTGCCGGCAACGCGGCGAGCGCCGCTTCGCGCGAGGCGGCCGTGCCCGCACCCTCAACCGATGGCGGATGGAACAGCCAGGCATCCGCATCGAGCCTCTCCAGCAGGCGTTGCGCATGCGTCTCGCCGCCCTGAATGCCGGAGCCAGCCAGATCCAGCAACTGCAGTTCGCCGGGCGGCACCACCGGGCCGCGTTCGCATCTGAATGGGCCCAACGCCGGGTCCTCGCTGCGCGTTTCCCAGGCGCCCGCTGGTTTGCGCCCGAAGCCGCCGTCAAACCACACCCGCCAGCCCCCGGGACCCCTCTTCCAGACCGTGACATAGCGGCCCTCGACCCGGTGGCCCTGCGGATCACGCGGCTCCAGTATCCAGGGGCCCGAGGCAAATCCAAGATCGCCATCGGCCGATATCTGGGCACGGTCGGGTGACCAGTCGAGCGTGCCCGGCAGCTCCTCGCTGACGGTCCAGGCCGCCCGCCCCCAGGTCGGACCGGGCTGCAGCACGATCGATTCCTCGTCGAGGAATTCCAGAAATGCCGCCCTGGCGCCAAGCTTGCGCGAGGCGGCAGCAAAACCTGCCTCGAGATCCGCTATGGTCGCATGACTTGCGGAGACCGGGACCTGCGCCTGCGGATCGGGCTCGGACAGGCAGCCCGCGAGCCAGGCTGACGCGAGCACCGGACCCAGCCAGCATGCGAATGGAGATTTCATGGGACGCTACGGTACACGAGCTTCGCGCTCAGGCGTATTGGCGCGCCGCCTCGGCGAGTTCGCGCGCAACCGTGGCGCGGAGTGACTCCGGCGCGAGCACGCGGACGCCCGCGCCATAACGCAGCAGATCCATGACGAGTTCCGGTTGCTTGCTGTAGGGCAGTTCGAGCACATAGCTGCCATCGGCCTCGATGCGGCCCGCCTGGCGCGAATGCCAGACTTCATCGGCCACCCAGCGCGCGCGTTCCGGCGTAAAGCGCAGCACCGCGGTCTGCGTCTCGGCACCGGAGAAGATCCCGTAACCAGCGCCCAGCACCCGGTCCATATTCTCGTCCGCGATCTCGCGCGCCGGCTCGTCCACGACCTGGGCGCTCTTGATTGCATCAACGGCGAAAACGCGCAAGTCCTTGCGCACATGGCACCAGGCATCCAGATACCAGTTGTATCGGTAATGGACCAGGCGCTGCGGCGACACGATGCGATCGGAGATCTCTCCGCTGCCGCGGTTGAGGTGCCGGATGCGAATGCGCCGGCGACCCAGCAGCCCGACCGACAGTGCCTCGAAGACCTCGCGATTGACGCGGCGGCTCCCCATTGCCAGCACGCGGATGCGCCTGCGGATTTCGCGGTGACCGCGATCACCGCGCTCAAGCAGCGCGCGCAGCCGCGTGCGCAACGGATCGAGCTGCCGGCCCAGCAGGCCCGGTTCCAGGCGTTCGAGCAGGTGCTCGATTTCGAGCAGCGCATAGATCTCGGCGGGGCTGAACCAGATGCCGGGCAGTTCCGCGACATCGGCATCGGGATCGATCAGGTAGGCCTCGCGCTCGCGTGACCAGATGATCGGCACATTGAGCCGATCGCGCATGTATTCGATGTCGCGCTTGAAGGTCGCGTGCGAGATCTCGAGTTCTTCCTCGACCTCGCGCCGCGTCAGTGCGCCTTTCTCGATCAGCCGACGCCGGATCTTGTAGAAGCGTTCGGTGCGGTCCACTCGCTTACTTCGCCGGGGTCAGGCGCAGCAACCGGCCGGCGTCTTCATCGGTCAGCAGATACAGGGCGCCATCCGGGCCCTGACGCACGTCTCGCACACGCTCACCGACGGGGATGCGCTCCTCGGACTTGACCTTGCCATCCGCGCCGATTTCAAGCCGGGCGACCAGCTGCGCCGCCAGCGCGCCGACAAAAAGATTTCCCTTCCAGGCCGGATAGACATCACTGGTGTAGAAAGTCATGCCGGAGGTCGCGATTGACGGCACCCAGTAGTACAGCGGTTGCTCCAGGCCGGGTTTCGCAGTGCCCTCACCGATCGCCGGCCCGCTGTATTCGGTACCATAGGTGATCACCGGCCAGCCGTAATTGCGGCCGGCTTCCGGCAGGTTGATTTCATCGCCACCGCGCGGGCCATGCTCGACAGCCCATAGCCGGCCGGTCGCAGGATCGAGTGTCGCACCCTGCACGTTACGATGGCCGAGCGACCAGATCTCCGGCAATGCGCCATCACGGCCGACGAATGGATTGTCTGGCGGCACCGCGCCGTCTTTCGTGATGCGCACGATCTTGCCGAGGTGCGTGCCAGGATCCTGCGCGCTGTCCCGTTCGCTATTGCGTTCACCCAGTGTGACAAACAGATTGCCGTCGCGGCCGAAGACGAGCCGCGACCCGAAATGGTGCGTGCTCGCAACCTTCGGCTGCTGCCGGAAAATGACCTTCAGATCGGTGAGCCGCGCGCCATCGAGCTTCGCGCGAGCGACGGCCGTGCCGTTCTGATCTCCGTCACCCGGTTCGGCGTAGGACAGGTAAATGGTGGAATTCGCGCTGAACTCCGGATCCAGGGCGACATCCAGCAGACCGCCCTGCCCCTTGGCATAAATGGCCGGCAAGCCTGCGATCGGATCCGAAACCTCACCATCCATCGTCACGTAGCGGAGGCGCCCGGGGCGCTCGGTCACGAGCATGCGTCCGTCCGGCAGGAAGGCGAGGCTCCAGGGATGCTCGAGCCCGCGGGCGACCGTCGTCAGTTGGACCCGCTCATTGTAGGTCGGCGACAACCCGGCCTGCCCCTGGCAGGCACCGGCCGCCGCGGCCATCGCCGCAAATGTGCACCATCGTGTCATCGTATTGCGCCAATTCACCACGTCACCTC
>Ga0209798_10000026_pt1 | contig 96903 bp, 75 predicted proteins | sample DOMMetBare3Fresh_FD_187475 | JGI IMG/M metagenome (GOLD analysis project Ga0209798, IMG submission 187475) | Wetland sediment microbial communities from St. Louis River estuary, USA, under dissolved organic matter induced mercury methylation -... | ecosystem: Environmental > Aquatic >...
CGGGGAAGCCTCCGCAGGAGGCATTAACGCCCACCGTAGCCAACCCGCCCGGTTCGTTGCCCAGTTTCTTTCTCAGAACGAAACTGATGCCGCCTCGTCCTTCCCCGGAAATGCTCTCTCGGCCACGATTAACGGAAAGGCTGTTAGCAAACCTTGCGCACTCGGTCACCCTCGTAACAGCCAACGCGGGTTCGGGCAAGACGACCCTCGTTGCCGACTTTCTCAGAAGCCAGGACCGGCCTTTTGTCTGGTACCAGTTAGATCATACGGATGCTGATCCATTTGTATTTCTCGGCTACGTGACGCACGGCATTCAACAGGTCGTACCAGATTTCGGTAAAGCCATGTTCTCATATCTGCACGAAGCTGCAGGCGAGCTGGCGCAACACCCTGAACGAGCGGTCGATGTGCTGCTGAACGAAGTACTTGAGCGAGTAGACCAGCAGCTGATTCTGGTTCTCGACGATTATCATCACCTTGGCAGCGACACTGCGGTTCATGGAGTGCTTGATAGGCTGTTGGCCTACTTGCCGGATGTGATGCACGTCATTGTCATCTCGCGAGAGGTGCCGCCCATTTCGATGTCGCGTTTGCGCGCCCAAGCCCCGCTGTCGACCATTGATCGCCCTGACCTTCTTTTCACAGACCAGGAGACGCAGGAACTTTTTCGTAAGGTCTTCGATCTTGAGCTAACAGCCACGCAATTGGCCGAATACCGGCAGCGCACTCACGGCTGGATCACAGCATTGCAGCTGGTTAGACAATTCGCTCAACGGACACCAGCCAACCGGGAAAATGGAAGTAAGGTCGAGCCCGCCGACCTGGTTGAGGTCTTAACCAGATCCGAGCGCGACATTTTTGACTATTTTGCTGAGGAAGTTTTTGCCGATGAAGCCGCGGAAACTCAACAATTACTACTGCGTCTCTCACTGCTGGAGAGCATTGAGCTGGACACCTGCACCGAGCTCTATGAGGGAATGAATTGTTCCCGCGTCCTACCCAGCCTTGTCAGGCGGAACGTTTTCCTCACCGTGGCCAGCGACGGGCATGGGGAAGAGTATCGACTGCACCCACTCTTTCAAAGTTTTCTGCGCCGGCGCTTCCGCAGCGAGGTTGGGAAGAGCGGGGTGGCCGCGGAACATGCGCGATACGCAGATTATTTTGTCAGCCGAAAAGCCTGGGAACCGGCCGTCAGACATCTGCTGGCTGCCGAGGTTTTCGATCGTGCGGCTGCCATTATCGCCGACCGTGGTCGTGAATGGATTGCGTCGGGAGCGATTGCTTCGCTCGCCTTACTAGCCGGGGCACTGCCGCAGGCTGAACTTGAACTACATCCGAAGGCCCTCGCACACCAGGGCGAAGTGGCAAGGCTCCGCGGTCAATACGATGTAGCGCAGACCTTTTTCCGCCGGGCCGTGACGTTGTTGCGGCAACAAAGTGATAAGGAAGGTGAGGCAGAGGCCCTGCATTCGCTGGCGACGCTCGCACGTCGCGAGGGTGAGTACGAGATGGCTTTTGCTTATCTGGATCGGGCTATTGAGCTCGCGGGAGAAAATTCAGCTCTCCATACAAAATGCGGCAACACGCGGGGCCTGTGTCTGGTTGCAATGGGAGAGTGGACAGCAGCCGAAAGAGAGTTTCGGGCTGCCCTGCAATCTGCAGAGGAACGGAATGACGAGTATTACATGCGGCTGATTGCTCACAACCTGGGCACTCCCGCCGGCATTCGTGGTGATTTCGGCGAAGCATTGCGCTGGCTGGGACGCATGCTGCGAGCCGATATCCATGGAGCTCCGATGCCTCAGGAGGCGATTGCGCACCTGAACATGGCCCGCTGTTATCTTTATCGTGGTGCGTTTGCGGATTGTGAAAAGCACCTTGAGAGCGCCCTTGACCGCTGCCAGGTTTTCAACCTGGTTGCCTCACGCGGAGAAATCTTTGAAGCTTTCGGAAATCTTTACCGAGAACGCTGCGAAGTCGAGCGAGCCACCGAATTTTATGAACGAGCTGCGCGGGCATACGATGATGCCGGGATCGCCCTGAGTCGGGTTGAGCTGCTCGAGGAACTCGCTCTGCTGAGTCTGCAAGTGGGAAACGTGAATGCTGCCCGCACGCACATCGATCGCCTGATCAGCTCACGTCCCGTTGAAAAGGGAGAAATCACTTATTTCACGGCTTCCCTGACCCGTGGCCGCGTGATCCTGGCACAAGGTGAATACCAGACCGCCGCGAAGGAATTGTCCCAGGCACTAAGATATTTTCATGAGAATGGCCTTTACTATTACGAAGCCCAGGCATCCATGGCACTGGCCGCCTGTGAGCTCAAGTTGGGCCAGGAACCGGGCATGCTCGCTCATCTGCGCCGCGCGCTGGAATTGGCAGCCCGCTATGACTATGAGTACTGGCTGCAACGCGAAGTCAGTCATCATCCCGACCTGTTTGGATCTGAGGAGGCGGCCGAACTCTTACCGGCAGAAGTTAGAGAGCAACTACCCTCGCTGCGTGTGCAAAGGTTCCCTGTAGTTCCCACCCCGCAGCTTGAAACCTCGATTGAGGCTAAGAGTCTCACGGATTTGAGTATTAACATGCTCGGTCCCATTGAGATATTTCGCGATCCCACCAGGCCGTTGGGAGCTGATGCCTGGACGACTCGCCGAGCACGCGACATTCTGTGTTTTATCGCCTCCCGCCGGCATCGCCGAGCCTCGAAGGATTCAATCATCGACGTATTTTGGGGCGAAACCGACCTGCGGGCCGTGGAAAAGAATTTTCACCCTACCGTGTCGCACATAAGGAAAGCGCTGAACAGCAATCAGGCATTAAAGCAGAACTTCTTGCTTTATCGCGATGGGGATTATCAACTCAATCATGAATTTTCGTATCGCATTGACATTGAGGAGTTTGACCGACTGGTTGCGGAAGGCGAGAACGCTCGCCGAAGCCGCAGGTTCGAAGAGTGCATTAAGGCTTACGAATCCGCCCTCGCCCTTTATCGCGGCGAGTTCATGCAAGGCAGTTACGATTCGTGGGTGGAAGAGCAACGGACTTATTACAGCAAACAGTATCTGGGCCTACTTGAATCGCTTGCCGCAGTTGCTGAGAAAATGCAGGACTGGAGCCGGTCGATGCAGCTCGCCCAGCGGATCCTTCAGGATGACCCTTTCCGGGAGGATGTCCATTGCTTGTTAATGCGGGCCCACGCAGCGGCTGGCAACCGTGGGGCAGTTAGGGAACAGTTTGAAGGATTACGCCGATTATTAGCAAAAGAGCTGGGCGTAGAGCCGGGCAGCGAGGCGCGCAAGACCTTTCAGGAACTGTTAAAAGACGGCCCAGCGTCATGAAAGTTGGCCTTTGGTATTCCGAAGGAAGACATAAGGTCAAGATCATTACACATTTCGGCTTAGGACCGTATTCAACGCGAAAAAATGACTAGGAAATCGCAAGGCAGGTGCAACAACTCCAACGCCGGAGGGGATATAGAATACCTCCCACTCCGAAAGACACCGTACGCCGTCATCCTTTGTTACTTAGGCAGGCGGTGCTCAGCAGTTCCTGGCTCCAAAGGGGACCAGGAAGCCGGCTTAGTGCGGAAAAATGTCACTAAGGAGTAGTTAGCACGACTGCGCCGATAATCCCGACTAAGGTGATAGTTTGCTAAAAATGACTAATAGCCTACCAGGATTTCTATTACTCAGGTCAAAGAGAATTCTCGCTGCCGGCTTGGCGATCTTGCTGGCGGCGATGCCGGCTCTTGCGGGCCTTTCCATCAGCAACTCGAACGGCATTGTCATGACTGGCGCAGACGGCATTGTCATGACCGGGGCCGACGGCATTGTGATGACTGGGGCGGACGGGTTCCTCGCTCTTGGGCCCAACGGCATAGTTATGACCGGGGCCGACGGGATCGTCATGACCGGCGCCGACAATTTTTATTCGCCAAATAGTCTGCGAATGACTGGTGCTGCCGGCATAGTTATGACCGGGGCTGACGGGATTGTCATGACCGGGGCCGATGGGATCGTTATGACCGGCGCCGACGGTGTTACTCATCAGGCCGATTCGGTGACCATTACCGAGGCCGACGGCATCGTGATGACGGGCGCCGATGGCATTGTGATGACGGGGGCCGACGGAATCCGGCGCACCGGCGCTGATGGGATTGTCATGACTGGCGCAGATGGTATCGTGATGACGGGAGCTGATGGCATCGTCATGACCGGCGCTGATTCGCTACGCGCGTTGGGATCGGATGGAACGGTATATTCGATCCCCACCGATGGCCTCCGCTTTGGTGGGGTGACGGGTATCGTGATGACAGGTGCCGATGGCATCGTCATGACTGGAGCCGATGGTATCGTGATGACCGGCGCTGATGGACTGTTGACAACGGGAATACCGGTTCAGAGCGGATTGAGAAGCTTGGATCCGGAACTTGCTGTGAAGTTAAACAGCCTGACTGACGACAGCAACATTAATGTTGTGCTTGTTTATCATCACCTCCCGACGGAGGCCGATATCACCGACTTACAGGGGATTGGGATTGTCGGCGGTACTCGTTATCGCGCCTTGCCCTTGATTACCTTGACGGCAACCAAAAGCCAAATACTCGTTATCTCACGGCTGCCCGCCGTCCGTTCAATTTATGGCACCCGTACATTGGAAGCCACCATTGAACCCGAAGTTCGCGCTGAGACGGGCGTTGATAGGGCCTGGAGGGATCAGTCAATTGCTCAACAGAACAGCGGACTTGGGGTGAGCGGCCGGGGAGTGGGCGTCGCGGTAATTGATACCGGGATCGACGCAATGCATGGAGATTTGGCAAATCGGGTGGTGCAAAACGTGAAGCTGGCCGATACACAGAGTGCCAGCCCAGGTTTCAATTATCCCGTTAACGTGGAAAACCTCGCCGATACCGATCAGGTTTACGGCCATGGAACATTCGTCGCAGGAGTGATTGCGGGCAGCGGTAGTCTTTCAGGCGGAAAGTATAGCGGCATAGCTCCAGGAGCGAATATTGTGGGCTTGGGCGCCGGTGACCTCAGTTTGGTATATGTTCTCGAAGGATTTGATTACCTGCTGGCTCATCCTGAGTTGGGAGTCCGTGTTGTTAATTGTAGTTTTTCGGCGGAAACGGTCTACGATACCAACGACCCAGTCAACGTCGCTACGCGAATGCTTACCGATCGCGGTATTAGCGTCGTTGTGTCGGCTGGAAATACCGGGTCCGGCATGCACACCTTGAATCCCTATGCCGTTGCCCCCTGGGTAATAAGCGTTGGGGCGACCGATACCCAGGCCAGACTTGCTAGCTTTTCTTCCCGGGGAGATTTTGCCAGCCCTTTGTTCCACCCCACCCTGGTCGCGCCAGGCGTCGCTGTGGTTAGCCTGCGCGGGTCGGGAATTGCAAATGTGACGGGTGCAGAGGGCGTCGCCAACGCCGACACACAACGGTTAAGCGCGTCCGAGCTCCCCAACTATACAACGGCAAGCGGTACTAGTTTTTCTGCCCCCCAGGTGGCGGGTGCTATCGCCCTCATGCTTGAGGCCAACCCGCAGCTTACTCCGGCGAAGATCAAAGACATCCTGCAACAGACCGCAACGCCGCTGCCACCTTACTTCATGCATGAAGTGGGCGCGGGGATGTTGAACGTGCATGCAGCAGTACTGCAGGCGAGTTTTCCGTCACTCAAATTGGGAACCTGGCGCGGACTCGCCAATTGGGGTCAGGTGACATTCGTCAAGGACCCAATTCAGCAGTTTGTTGGCACCGTGCAACCCGGCGCACAAGCTGATGCTCAGCTAACGATTCCCACCGGCGCCTTAACGGCATCACTTCAAGTCGCCTGGGGGCCGATGTGGAGCGCCAATGATCTGGGACTCTCCGCCTACGGCCCGGACGGAAATCTAAGTGCCCAGTCAAACAGGATCAACTTACCCGGGCTGACCGGCGATCGCGAACGCCTGGCACTAAAAGAGCCAGTCACCGGCCTTTGGCGCGCCACTATTAGAAACTCGCTTGGGGCTGCCGTAACTGCTCAGCCATTTGTCGGAACTCTGGAAGTTGGGCGTGCCAGTTACTCGCCGCTGAACGATGTTGTTGGCCAGAGTGCAGCGACGCGCTCCGATATCTATCAGAACATTCGCTCCCTGATGATGGCCCCAGCGGGAAAGAACTTTCGTCCGAATGCTGCCGCTTCGCGGGCCGATTTGGCGGCCGCGCTGGTAGCAGGGGCACGTGTGCCGCAATACATGCGCGGACAACAGAGTTATCAGGATGTTGCTGACGCGATTACCAGGTTGTTGGTCGATAGTGTTCAGGCGGCGCCAACCGGTCCGTTGTTCTACGACGTCGTGGGTACCAATAGATTCCGGCCCAACGAGGCGGTAAATCGTTTGACGGCCGCGGTAGCACTGGTAAGGGCTGCCGGATTGGCTTCTGAGGCTGAGACGAGAAGGAACGCCCCACTCGCTTTTCTTGATGCCTTGAGTATCCCTGCAGATCTGAGAGGCTATGTGGCAGTCGCAGCTGAACGCGGGTTTATCTCGTCAGATACGTCATTTCATCCCCAGTTTTCGCTCACGCGTGCCGAGCTGGCACATGCGATGGTGGTCACACTGACACTGGCAACCAACTGAGACTCCGGAGCATGAAATAGCCAGGTATTCTGCGCTTAGGTTTGGCTGCGCAACACCAGTTCGAGTGAGCGTATGTCTCTTTCGTTCCGCAGCGAAAATATCACCCCAAAGCCAATGCCCGGCTGGCTGGCAGTGACTTCACCGTGCAGTTGTATCCATTTTGATGAGAGCTTGATCTCTATGACGACTGCCTCGCCAACTTCTAACTGACTCTGCGTGTTGACGAAGCACCCTCCCATACTGATGTCTTCAATTCGCGCCTCGTGCATTCCAGACAATCCGTCATACCTCGCCGGCAGGTTTAATGGGACGCGTCGGTTCGTCCTTCGCTCGTTGTTCATTAGTTTGAATCCGCTCTAAGGCTGGCCGCCATGGCATCGCGGCTGAGCTCCAAATGAAACTGGCCTGGGAATCTTGAGTTGTAGAACCTCTGCAAAAACTCAAGCGCTTCTGCATCGTTCAAAGAATAGACTTCTTCCATGTCAAAGTTAAGCGCAAACTTCTCCTTGCGGTCGGGACGATTGAGATATCCATTGGCGTAAGCGGTTTTCGCATCCCTGCCCTGATTTCCAGCCAACTCTTTTGGCGCCAGAAAAGCGTTATTGTATTCCAATTCCAATATGGTATAGCCAAAATCCTCACAGAGGTCCGCCAGCATGGAGATCGAGTACCCAAAGAAATGATGGCGAAGTTGGAAGTCCGGGTCGTATTTGATTACAAACCTCAGTGGCGGAGGAATCTTCTCGTTGATCTCTGTAACGACTAGTTGTGGACGGTATTCCGAAAGGATGGCTCGTAAAACCCAATAATCGTTGCCGTCAATATCCAGACTCAACACACTGAAATTTTCAGCGACTTCGTAGGAACGCAACAAGGGCACGATGTTGGCAGGCGTGGCCCGGTTGCGACAAGCGAACACACCGGAGAAATACTTGTAAGCGCGCGCCAGCCTGACAAATTTTCGGCTGTCATATTCAACCCCAATCCCCTGCCATCCCTTGAGAAAAAGGGCATAAGTGTTGGACCAGCGAATGCCGTCCCCGGCTCCAATATCGACCGCGGTGCGACTATGTTCCGGAGGCAGGAGTTCAGCGATGTACCTGGCGAGAATGCGGTCTTCGTTTTCGTTTGAGAATCCGTCTCGTCGCAAAGACAGCCGGGCGCGGTGCAGCTTGGATTCAAGGTCCTGGAAACTTTGCCGGGCTGCTTTGGTCAATTTCATGCGTTACTTTTCTGGGACCCAAACTAACTGATCATTTTTCCGTAGTAAACTCTTGTATCGTACTCGATGGTAACTTTGCCGTCCTGGTTGTAAGTCTCGAAAATCGCGCGCAGGTTGGCTAACATCGACTCCAGATCAGGATGCCCGGGGTCGGGAGAGTATGACGCTGAACAAATACGGCCCTCCAATCCCTCGTAGTCAAGGTATTGTAAGTTTTCAAAGCTGGCGAGTCTAAAAGCGCTTTTCCCAAAGAAAGCCGCGATATCTTTGTAGACATTTTCGTGGCGCACCTGCAAATAATCGGTGCCGAACCGGACCAGAAGCTCTTCAATTGCCCTCAGAAAGTCGCTTGTTTCAAGCCGGCGCTCGTTCCAGATCAGCGCAACCCATCCCTCAGGCCGCAAAATGCGTAGAAATTCCCTCGCTGCTCTTGCCTGATCAAACCAATGGAAAGCCTGGCCGGCAGTAATCAGGTCAACGCTATGGTCCGCGAGCGTTGTGTCCTCCGCCGTTCCGGGTACGCTTTTGAATCGCGGATAGGACGCCAGCAGCCGTTCGGCCGCCTCGCGCATGTTCTGATTGGGCTCGACGGCATAAACCTGGAAGCCATTTTGTAGCAGCAATTCTGAGAGAATACCGGTCCCGGAACCCACGTCAGCCAATACTGCCTCACGTGTCAAACCACACTCCGCATAAAGAAGATCAACGATTTCGCGTGGATAACTCGGACGATACTTGGCGTAGGCCTCAGCTCTGCTTGAAAAGCGTCTAACGGAATCCACCATTGCTTTGTTATGCAACTCCTCCAAAGAATTTGGCGCTATTCTAAGTTCAGCCCGCCCAAAACGGAAAAGGCTCACTTGGGTCCTTCTTACGCTCTCGAAATCTTAAACGTCTTTGCGGCGAATGCGGACATGCCCGTCCGCGCATGAAATTACCCCGGCAAGAAAGAACAGGCAGGCCTGCTCTGGCAGCGGAATTCCCTATTTACGGGTTCTTTCGCGGAGAACGCGGACGCCTTACCGCGGCGGAAACAACGACGCGCTTTGTGGCGGTGGGGGAGGCGCAAACCTAACCAACAGGCGATAGCCCAGCAAAAGCGCAAGAACAAACGCAAATGTCAACGGCAGACGTGTGTCTGATTTGACCAGCATCCAGTAGTGAAGTACGCCTCCCGCGCCTGCAAAGTAAACCAGCCGGTGCAAGCGATTCCAACGCTTGCCACCCAGCCGCTTAATCATCTTGTTGGTAGAGGTTATCGCGAGGGGCGTGAGCATGAAGAAAGCTGCCATGCCTACTGTGATGAAAGGCCGTTTGATCACATCCGCGGGTATGGTTGAAAGATTAAACAGACGATCAAAGGCGATGTAAGTCAACAGGTGAAGAAAGCCATAAAAGAAAGCGAAAAGACCGACCATGCGCCGAAATCTAATAAGCCAGTTTGCGCCGGTAACTTTGCGGAGGGGCGTGACCGCGAGTGACAGCAGCAGGAAGACGAGGGTCAACATACCGGTAGTGCGCGTTACGAACTCGAGCGGATTTGCTCCCACCTGCTTGCGATAGACATCCCACAAAAGCAGGGTTAGCGGTACAAGGCTGTTGACGAAGAGGACAGTTTTTGAAAAGCGTGTGTCGAGCATATGAAAGTCGTTCAGATTGTCAGTAGTTAGACACGTGCTCAAAAATCCCGATGCAGATCCATCCCCTCATACAAATGTGCTACCTGCTCGGCATACCCGTTAAACATCAGCGTCTTGCGCCGACTGTACTCTCCAATGCGCCGCTCGGTCGCCTGGCTCCAGCGTGGATGATCCACATCCGGATTGACATTTGAATAGAATCCGTACTCATTTGGGGCCTGGATGTTCCAGGTGGTCGGAGGTTGTTCGGCCACCAGTTTGATTTTGACGATTGATTTGATGCCTTTAAATCCATATTTCCAGGGTACGACCAGGCGAATCGGAGCGCCGTCCTGGGGAGGCAACGTTTCTCCGTAGAGTCCGGTGGCGAGTATGGCCAGTGGATGCAGGGCCTCATCTATTCGCAATCCTTCGACGTACGGCAAGTCTAATCCGCTGGCGAAGGCGTTTGGCATCCGTTTGGGATCATAGAACGACTGGAAGGCAACGTAGCGCGCCGCCGGCAGGGGCTCCACTCTTTGCAGTAGTTTGAACAGGGGAAAGCCGACCCAGGGAATCACCATCGACCAGCCTTCAACACAGCGCATCCGATAGACTCGCTCCTCTTGTTCAATCCGAAGCAATTCCTCAAGGTCAAAAACTGCGGGCTTGTTAACTAACCCCTCGACAGAGACACTCCAGGGGCGGGTCACAAAACCCTTAGCTTCCGTTGCTACAGAGCTCTTGGAGGTCGAGAATTCATAAAAATTGTTGTAATTCGTTATGTCTTCAAGGGAGGTCAGCTTCTCATTCACGGTAAAACCTGAATTCGCGGCTGAACTCGTAACGGACTGCACTGTCGCAATCTTCTCGCCTTTGGGCAATTCCGGCGGTGGAGCATTGAGACTTCGGTAGAGTAACCCCGTCGCGGTCGCTGTACCTGCCAGGATCGCTCCCTTCATAAACCAACGACGGTTAAAATAGTCCCGTTTGTCGGTAATCTGGCTCGCGTTGATGTCGCTGTCGCTCTTCATTAATCTCAAGTTCCCAATTTAGCTGCAGATAATACGCTCCATCCTGGGCTAACGGTTTTCGCCAGCATAACGCCTATCCCTTTCAGGCGATAATGAACAGTCGTAAAGAGACTTGCAAACATTACACCTACGACGGAAAGTTCTCGTCAGTCTGAGGAATAATCTGTAGAATCCCCGCAATTTTTTGCAAATGCAATGAAAACGGCATCACCAACTGAACAGACTCCGGAAGGACACTGGGCGGCATTGTTGGCGGGTTTTCTCGGCTGGACACTCGATGCCTTCGATTTTTTCCTCGTCGTATTTTCCTTAACGGCGATTGCCGAGGAATTCCATCGGCCGGATAAGGACATCGCCTTATCAATTGCCGTTACTCTGGCCTTTCGTCCGGTGGGTGCTTTCATCTTCGGGTTGCTTGCCGACCGGTACGGCCGGCGACTGCCACTGATAATAGATCTCATTTTCTTTTCCGCGGTCGAGGTGCTTTCCGGACTTGCACCGAACTACACCACCTTTCTCGTCTTGCGGGCGCTGTTTGGTATTGGAATGGGTGGCGAGTGGGGCGTAGGCGCCTCTCTGGCTATGGAGAAGGTGCCTCCTCGCTGGCGCGGAGTGCTATCCGGCCTGCTCCAGGAAGGTTATGCGGCTGGTTATCTGCTGGCGGCCGCTTGCTACTTCTTTGTTTTCCCGCACTGGGGCTGGCGGCCGATGTTTTTCATCGGGGGCTTACCAGCCCTGCTGGCAATTTATGTTCGCCTGCACGTAAAAGAATCAGAAGTTTGGAAGAAGACACGCCATGAGAACTGGAGCCAGTTAGGCCGCGCCATTGTTTCGCACTGGAAATTGTTTATTTACCTGGTGTTGTTAATGATGATGATGAACTTCGTCTCACACGGTACTCAGGACATGTACCCGACACTGCTGAAACGTCAGTGGGGATTTAGCCCTCAGAAAGTGGCCGCAGTAACGGCGCTCTCAATGGTCGGGGCAATTGCCGGCGGACTCGTCTTCGGACTTCTCTCAGATCGCTTTGGTCGCAAACGCTCAATGATCGCAGCGCTGCTCTGCGCGTTGGGTGTCATACCCCTGTGGGCTTTCTCACCGTCGCTTGGTCTGCTGGTCGCAGGCGGTTTTCTGATGCAATTCATGGTTCAAGGAGCCTGGGGGGTCATACCGGCGCATCTGACTGAATTGTCTCCGGATTCGGTACGCGGTTTCTTGCCAGGGTTTGCTTACCAGTGCGGCGTATTGCTGGCGGGTTTCGTTGCTTATATCGAAGCGATTTTCGCTCAGCGTATGAGTTATGCAAGCGCAATGGCATTGACTGCTTTCACTGTGTTCGTGGGTGCAATAATCATCACCGCTCTGGGTAGGGAACGGCACGGCATTCACTTTGGCGGTTGATTCAATTGCGAGATATACGGCCATGAAGCCAGAGCACAAGCTGGAGATTGACGAGCTTGAAACGGAAATTGTCGGGCAAATCACTTCAATGGTGGGTCAAACCACTGATAAGGTACGTGCAGTCCGCCGCCATTATTCAAATAAAATCGCGCGACTCCCTCCTGAGTTGGTCATCAATCTGGCAATCAGGTTGGTCGACAGTTCGGACTTCCTGCTTCGCTTTGTTGCTTATGAACTCGTCCATTACCACAGGCCGGCCTTGCACAGCCTGAATGCGACGATTCTGGAACGTCTGGGGCGGAGACTGGACAGTTGGTCTGCCGTCGATATATTCGCCAGTTACCTTGCAGGTCCCGCCTGGCGCGAGGGGCAGGTTCCAGACAAGCTGATTCATCGATGGGGCCGCTCGGCGAATCGTTGGTTGCGCCGGGCCGCGCTGGTCAGTACAGTCCCGCTGAATAACAAGGCGCGAGGGGGACGGGGCGACGTGACTCGCACCCTGGAAATCTGCGCAGCACTCAAGAACGACAGGGACGACATGGTTGTGAAGGCCCTGTCGTGGGCACTACGCGAGCTTGCAAAACGCGAACCAGGTTCCGTACGCGATTTTGTTAAGACGCATCGGCAATCGCTTCCGGCGAGGGTGTTGCGTGAAGTTAACCACAAACTTCAAACTGGTAGAAAATCACCCAGCCGATAAACTAACCGAAGCAGGAGCAGTTACCTTAAGTGGCGATCTCGGCAAGTTGCAGGTCTGACGGAGGACAATATGGCCGGTTATTCTGGAACCCCACTGGTAAAAAAATTAGGTATCAAGGCAGGATTTCGGATCGCCTTCGTGGGTGCTCCTGCGAATTTCGAGCGCGATCTAGGCCCGTTACCGGTCAATGTCCAAATCATGTCGCGTCCAAGGCGGCCAATGGATTTTGTCTTATTGTTCTCTAAGTCTGCGACGAGCCTGGAAAACGATTTCAAAAGAACGGCCGCCATGCTCTCAGCCAATGGAATGTTATGGGTTTCCTGGCCCAAAAAAGCTGCGAATATGGCGACTGATCTTTCCGAGAATATTGTGCGGGCAATTGGGCTCGATGCGGGCTTGGTTGATGTGAAGGTGTGTGCCGTCAACGAAATATGGTCGGGACTGAAGTTTGTTTACCGTTTGCGGGATCGTGATCGTTTGCAATAGTTTCGCATCGGCCGCCGTCGCAGGGTTTCCTTATCGGATATCTTCCGTCCAACGCGAATCTCAAAACCCATCCTGGAATCTAATTAGTCGGCGTTGATCGATCATTGCGCGAAAACTTCGGGAGCGAAAACTACTAATAGTGGGACCAGCGAAGCCTTCATCGAACCGGTTGCGCCAAACATACGGCGAACGCTTTCTCAGGAAGTGCGGATAGCCTGTTTTTGTGGGTGAATTCATAAGTCTAAAATGTTGTTGCTAACGATTGACCACACGCTAACCTAAAATTGAAATTGCCATGCGATCATCTATCTTCCAATCGCAGAAATATTTGCAGCGCAAAAACAACTGAAGTGTAATTTGCTGATCAAAAAATCAGCGTTCGCACTGGATGGACCAGCTGGTTGAAAGAAAGTAGTTGCAAAAACTTTTGCGATAACTATAATCCCGATCCCTCGCTAAGAGTGATGATTGAAGCAAGTAAGAATTGAAAAGCGCGGCTCGTCTGGATCTCGAGGATTTGTTAGTTTTGGGTTGCTAAGCTCTCATAATATTTTTCTCGCATGTAGCCCTGGACCTTAAACTGCAAGTTGGATTCAGATTGGCGCAGATTGCAAAAAGTGAAACTGCGCTGGGCAGTCTCAGGCGGTCCTCCAGAATAAATTAGGAGTTTCTCCGCCAAACAATCATCTCAGTAAGAGCAGGTACGGACTGGAGGATGCGAGTCCCCGGCCCGAGGAAAAGTTTTTTCCTTTTTTTCGAAACTCGCACTCAAGTTCGTTCCGTAATTTGAGGTTGACGGAGTACTGAAATGATCGAACCTGTTCAAACGCTTACAAAGCAATGCCCGATTTGTGCCCAGGACTTGCCCCTGACGGAGTATGGAGTTTGCCGAGCTCGTAAAGATGGTCGGAACCTTTATTGCAAGAGTTGCATTCGCAAGAAGGTAAGCGCCAGTCGCCGTGCTTTTAAGGCGTACAAGTCTGTGCGTCATCAATATGTTGCGGATAAAACTGACTCAGCCGCCAGACAGAAGGAACTTCCCGGCCCCCTGCCACCCCGACGCCATTACGTGGTGCGACAGGTCAATAAAATGACCCCCGTGGAACGAGTGCGTGAGGCGATCAGGAATGGGGCCCGAACCCAGAAAGAAATAGCTCAGGGGACAAAGCTGGGAAAAGACGAAATTGGAGATGCGCTGGCGAGTCTATTGCTGTGGACTCGCGAGATAAGAACCGAAGTAGTTGAAAGCCATCGAATCTATCTGATTAATGATTCGTCACCGGAATTGATGCAACGCCAGGAAAACCTACTGGCAAAAGAAGAAAACAACGAGGAACTGGGTCAACTTCCGCCCAGGAAGCGTGACGTACAGAGTTCCTTCAGCGTCGTGCAGGACTTGATGCCGGGAAAGCGGCCTGAGGGAGAGACCGAAAGACCGCCAGGGTGGGTCGCTGCCTAGCTCGTAATTAGCTGTTGAAAGCTTCCAGGACTTCGCGTGCGTGTTCGTCAGGCTTAACTTTCTCGAAGATTCGTTTGATTTTGCCTTTCTGGTCGATTAGGAACGTCTTGCGATGCACACCCATGTATGTCCTGCCCATGAACTTTTTCTGACCATAGGTTTCATACTTGTCCGCGATCGAGTGATCGACGTCAGTCAGGAGAGTAAAAGGGAGTTTAAACTTCTTCGTAAATTTCTGGTGTGAAGCCTCGTTATCGGTTGAGATTCCCAGTACTTTGATGTCCGCCTTCTGAAAATCCGCGAAAGAATCGCGAAAAGAACACGCCTCTTTGGTGCAACCGGGTGTATCATCCTTGGGATAAAAATAAAGAACTACTCTTTGACCTCTAAAGTCTTTGAGGCTGACTGATTGACCGTCCGCATCAGTGGTTTTGAAAGCTGGCGCCGTGCTTCCTTCTTTGAGCATCATTTCTCCTATGAACCGCTTCTGGTTTTCCTGTAAAGCCTGCTGGCATTCTAAGCGGAGCCGCATGACTGAGCAAATCCAACAAAAATAAATGGCGACTAGAAGGCGAAATAGCTATTGGATGGTAAAACAGGAGCCGGAAACCTACTCCTGGGACGACTTTGTACGCGACGGCGAAACAGATTGGACCGGGGTGCGAAATTATCAGGCCCGTAACAACCTGCGGGAAATGAAGGTTGGGGACAGCGTTCTCTTTTATCATTCGGGCAAAGAGAAGTCGGTCGTGGGTGTGGCAGAGGTTCACAAGTCCGCTTATGCTGATCCAACGGCAAATGATGCGCAGTGGGTAGCTGTCGATTTAAGACCGGTGAAGCAGTTGGACGCAGCCGTGCCCCTGGCGGCAATTCGTTATGACAAGAGACTTAGCGGACTACCCTTAATTCGCCAGTCACAGCTTTCCGTAATGCCGCTCACCAGAGACGAATTCGACGCTATCGTAACCATGGGGAAAAGTAAGACGAGAAAAAAAGGTCGCAAATGATGCTTAATTGATTGGGAGAGTGAACCAGATGTTCTCGCAAGTAGATTACACAATGATTATCGTCTCGGATATGGATCGTTCAGTTGAGTTCTATCGGGACAAATTGGGTATTCCGCTGAAGTTTCAATCACCCGACTGGACTGAGTTTCAGACCGGGGCCACGACGCTCGCGCTGCATGGTGGTGGTATTCGTCAACAACAGCCGCCGAGTGGCGATCCATCCAAGCAGGCAGGCACCTGCTCAATCGGTTTTAACGTGGAGGATGTCGATAAGACTTTTGCGGAGTTGCAAGCCAGGGGAATCATCTTCGTAATGCCGCCCACCCAAAGAGAAGGCGAGGGGATTAAGCTCGCGGTCTGCATCGACCCTGACGGCTTGCCGGTTTCCTTTGCGCAAATGATCGCCCAATAAGCTCACGGTTTGCGCACCTTCCCGGATTTGGGACAGCCCTCCAGGGAATAAAGCAATTAGAGCCCTTTGCTGATTAGTTTGGCGCTGGCGGCTGGATCAGATCCGGGATGCTAGCGATTGCTGCTGCCGGCAACGGCTTGAGCCTAAGTTGCTCTGCGAGAAAAGCAAGCCGGTCGCTCCGCGCCTCAGCATTTAGCGCATGCGGGGCCTCGTAAAGCTTGAATCGCTTTGGCTGGCTAACAATTGCTTCATATTGTTTGGCGCGTTCAGGGTTTAAAAATCTTTCCTGAGTGGCGAATTGCAAGAAAACAAAGGCCGGTGCCGCGTGGGAGACGTATTTGCCTGGATCTGACCAATCGTGTTTCCTAACGAACGCGTCGAATTTGTCGGGGCCTACTTTCTGTCGATAGTTCTGGTATTCCGGACTTTTCAGATCGACTTCGTCAGAAAGAGCACCGGCCATCAGAACAAACGCCTTGAATCTGCGGTCAATCCCACTAAGAAAGCCGCCCACCGCAGCGTTATAACTGTGGCCAACGTAGGCAATTCGTTTCGGATCAACATCCTTCCGGGCCAGCAACAGGTCAAGACCGCGGCGCATATCCACTACTTGCTGGACAAGGTCAACGAACTGCTGCTCATTGAGCGGTTGGTTATTTTCTACGTGGCCGGGACGCGCGATTGGTCCGTCGGTCAAGAGTGAAATCACGCCGCTCTGGGCCAGTGCCACCGCCTCGTCAAGAAATTGTGTGCGGTTGCGGGCCGTTGAATTGCTCCAGTACCAATGTCCCCAGATCACGGCCGCGAACGGGCCCTTTCCCGGAGGCACGACCAGATAAGCCGGGACTTCGCCGCCTTTGGGACTTGAATAGGTGATGTCAAAGATAGCTGTACCAGCGCGATGCTCAATACCTTTCTCTTTGAGACCGAGGGGCGCTTTCCTGTCGTAGTCAAAGTGCCGAAGCATGTCGGCGTCCTGTGCGAGCCCCGGCGAAGCGCAAAAAGCAGCAATGGTAGTCAAAAAAAACACCTGCAAAACAGGAAGTGGGCTTCGCATCGGCGGTTCCTCCTTTTCTTGCGTTTGGGCTGGCGGCGATAATTGACAATAGTATAGCTCCGGTGCGACGCTCTGCGAACACTGCACTATGCAATGAAACGAAAGGAGAACCGTTAATGCGTCTGACTGAAATGGTTTCGTGCTCTGGTTGAGCGGCTAAGCTCGATCCCGGCATACTCGCTCAGGTTTTGAGCGGGCTACCACCACAGCCTTTTGACGGAAATGTGATGGTTGGCTTTGACAAAGCCGACGACGCCGGAGTGTATCGACTGCGTGAAGACCTCGCGATCGTGCAGACAGTAGATTTTTTCACACCCATTGTTGACGATCCATTTGTATTTGGTCAGATCGCCGCGCTCAATTCCATCAACGACGTCTGGGCCATGGCGGGAACACCGGTGACGGCGCTGGCGATAACTTGCTTTCCCAAAAAGGGCGTTGATCCGGCCATTCTTGGGGAGATCATGCGCGGTGGGCTCGAGACTTTGAACCAGTACGGTGTCACTTTGATTGGAGGCCATAGTGTTGACAACCAGCAGATCATGTTTGGCTATTCGGTTACTGGAGTAATCGATCCGGGAAAGATCGCCACGAACGCCGGCGCGCGTCCGGGAGATGTAATCATCCTCACGAAGCCGATCGGCACCGGCGTCATTTCCACCGGGATCAAGTTTGGCAAATCCTCTGCGGAGATCGCCGCCGCGTCAGTCGCTACGATGTTGACACCAGGCAAGCACGCTGCTGAGGCAATGCGGGAATTCGACGTCAAAGGCGCAACCGACGTCACGGGCTTTTCCCTCCTTGGCCATGCCTGGGAGATGGCGCGGGCCAGCAACGTGACCATAAAGATCGAACCCGGTTCGGTACCGTTGCTGGCCGGTGCGTTGGAGTTGGCCGCCGCCGGGATGCTCACCAGTGGCGATGGGACGAACCGAGCTTATGTGGGGGAAGACATTGAGCTTGGCGATGCAGTCGACGAAAACTTGCGCAAGCTGTTTTTTGACCCGCAAACCGCCGGGGGAATGTTGATTGCCGTTCCCTCTGATCGCGCACAGGCATTATTAATGAGGTTGCGTGCCCATTATCCCCAGGCAAGCATAGTCGGCGTAGTCGTCGAGCGCGGGCCACGATTAATTACAGTGAACTAACCATTCCCGGTAAGCAGGTAACCATGGCCTCTACAATTCAGCAAATAACGCCGGCGAAAGCGCATTCAATTAGCGAGCTCTATCGGGCAGTCCGCGCCCGAACCATGCAGATCGTGGCGCCGTTGGAAATTGAGGACTATGTGATTCAGACCGCCGACTTTATGAGCCCGCCGCGCTGGCACATCGGCCATACCTCCTGGTTTTTTGAAACTCTGCTGCAGGCACACCAGCCCGGCTACAAAATCTACTCTGAAGAATATCTGTTCTACTTCAACTCCTACTATGAGGGACTTGGCGAGCGAATAGCGCGGCCCAAACGCGGCACCAGGTCACGGCCTACGGTCAGGGACACGATTAGATATCGTAATCATGTCGACGTCGAAATGCTGCGGTTTCTGGACACGATTGACGAGCATTCGCAGAGAGAAGCGGTGTTGTCGCTTGTTCGACTCGGCCTTGAGCACGAGATGCAGCACCAGGAACTGCTCGTCTACGACATCAAACACCTGCTAGGCGATCAGTTTGATGCGCCCATCCAGCCTGCGCCGGTATCGTCGACCGAAGTCACCGGAATGGCCGAGATAGAAGGCGGCATGTTTTGGCTCGGTTACGGCGCGCAAGTCCAGAACCCAGAGACCAAAGGCCAAGGTCCTTCTCACTTTGACTTCGCTTTCGATAACGAGAAACCCGCGCACCAGGTTTTCCTCCACGACTTTGCCATTGATCGCGCGCTTGTCAGCAATGGTGATTATCTTGAATTCATGCGCGCCGGCGGCTATCAGAACTTTCGCTGGTGGTTTTCCGAAGGCTGGGAGACGGTCAATCGTGAGCAGTGGGCTGCACCGATGTATTGGGAACTACACGATGGCCAATGGATGATTCGCGATTTCACCGGACTGAACGCTGCTGCAAGCAAAGCTAACGAACCAGTCTCACACGTCAGTTTTTTCGAAGCCTCGGCGTTTGCCAAATGGGCGGGAAAACGCCTGCCGACAGAAGCTGAATGGGAGAGAGCTGCCTGCGGTTCGAGTCACAACAAACCCTCGCGACCCGCGGGAGCTGCGGTGATCGCCCCTTATGGAAGTGGGCGTCGAAATTTTCCCTGGGGAAGCACTGTACCTACCGCAGCTAACGCCAATCTTTTTGAGAATGGCCTTTGGTCGGTGGCTACCATCGGCTCCTATCCAGCCGGGCAAAATGATCTCGGTTGCCAGCAGCTAATTGGCGATGTATGGGAATGGACCACGTCCGATTACGTTCCCTATCCCGGCTTTAAATCCGAGTTCGATGAATACAACGACAAGTGGTTCGTCAATCAGAAAGTATTGCGCGGTGGTTCGTTCGCCACGCCGCAACTTCATATCCGCTCAACCTACCGAAATTTCTTCCACGCGCACGAACGGTGGATGGTTTCCGGCTTTCGTTGCGCCCGGAATTTATAACGTAACTGGCTAAGGCTCTGGCGTCAGCTCGACCTGTCAACAATCGCTTACGTTACACCGCGGCGTTGCGTCTAGTGGCCAATGTTTCATCTATGCAAAATGAGCACGGCAATTGTATAATGCCCGGACCCATGAAACCGAGTCTCTTTCATCCAGCGGTAGCTAACTGGTTTGCGAAGCAGTTCCCAGGCGCTACGCCACCACAGGAACGGGCATGGCCAGCCATCAAGAACCGTGAGAACACGCTAATCGCGGCGCCGACCGGTTCCGGCAAGACGCTCGCGGCATTTCTCGCGGCCATCGACGACCTGGTGCGGCTTGGCCTGGAAGATAAGCTCGAGGACACAACCCACGTCATTTACGTCTCGCCGCTCAAGGCTTTGAGCAATGATATTCAGATCAACCTGCAAAAACCGCTTGAAGGAATTGAGCGCGAATTGCAGGCGTTGGGATTGCCGCCGGTAAACATTCGTACGCTGGTCCGGACGGGTGATACCCCCGCAGCCGAACGCACGGCGATGACCAAGCGCCCGCCGCACATTTGTGTCACGACGCCGGAATCGCTTTTCATCCTTTTGACCAGCGAAGGCGGGCGTCGGATGTTGCGTACGGCGCGCACCCTGATTGTTGACGAAATACACGCCCTGGTGGGTGACAAGCGTGGTTCACACCTCGCCCTCTCGATTGAAAGGCTTGAGCATCTCGCCGCTCAGCATGAACTCGAAATGCAAAGCTCTCAGATCCAGAACCCCAGGCTTGAATTCCAACAACCCGCAGCCAACCTTCGACATTCCCGTTTGGTGCGTATTGGACTATCAGCCACCCAGCGGCCCATCGAGGAAGTGGCCCGCTTTCTGGTTGGCACAGCCAATTTAAACAACGATGGAATGCCCAACTGCACGATAGTTGACAGCGGTCATGTGCGCCGGCTCGATGTCGCAATTGAACTCCCTGAATCTCCTCTGCAGGCGGTAATGTCGGGCGAGGTCTGGGACGAAGTCTACGACCGTCTGGCCCAACTCATTCGCGAACACCACACAACTTTGATCTTCGTCAATACACGCCGGCTCGCAGAGCGAGTCGCGCGCCACCTCGGCGAGCGCATCGGCGACGAGAATATTGCCGCGCATCATGGCAGTCTCGCCCGTGAACAGCGTCTGGCTGCGGAGCAGCGCCTGAAAGCCGGTGAGTTGAGTGCGCTGGTAGCCACAGCCTCGCTGGAGTTAGGGATAGATATTGGGGACGTGAATCTGGTTTGCCAGCTCGCCTCGACGCGTTCGATAGCCAGCTTCCTGCAACGCGTGGGGCGCTCGAATCACACTGTCGAAGGGTTTCCGAAAGGCAGAATCTTTCCGCTCTCGCGCGATGAGCTGGTGGAATGTGCGGCTTTGATCGATTCTGTGCGCCGGGGAGAGTTAGATCAGGTGTCGATTCCGCAGCAACCGCTCGACATCCTCGCGCAGCAAGTCGTAGCTGCGGTCGCCGCCGAAGAATGGATTGAAGACGATCTCTTTGCGATGGTGCGAGGCGCCTATCCGTACCGGAATCTGGAGCGCAAAGACTTTGACGAAGTAATTCGCATGCTGGCCGAGGGGTTCGCGACCAAACGTGGCCGGCGGTCCGCATACGTGCATCATGACGCGGTAAATCATCGCTTGCGCGGCCGCCGCGGCGCCCGCCTCGCGGCAATCACCTCCGGGGGTGCGATTCCTGACACCGCTGACTATGCAGTGGTGCTCGAGCCCGGCGGTCTGGTCATCGGCAGCGTCAATGAAGATTTCGCCATCGAGAGTTTGCAGGGAGATATTTTTCAGCTGGGCAATACCTCCTGGCGCGTCTTGCGAGTCGAGCAGGGAAAAGTCCGGGTTGAGGATGCGCATGGCCAGCCGCCTTCGATTCCCTTCTGGTTGGGCGAAGCCCCGGCGCGCACGCATGAGCTTTCTGCGGCGGTCTCGCGTTTGCGCTCAGAAGTGGCCGAACGCGTTTCCGTCAGTAGCGCTGACTTAGATCTGCGGGTTGAGGCAAACGGAACAACAGTCGCGGCTGAGGCTCAATACCCCGAAGAAACAAAGTCCTCCATCGACACGACTTCAAGTCTGCATTACCTGACGGACGAAGTTGGCATATCTCGCCCCGCAGCCGAACAGATTGTTGAATATCTCGCAGCATCGAAGATCGCTCTCGGCGTCATGCCGACACAGCAGGATATCGTGCTGGAACGCTTCTTTGACGATAGCGGCAGCATGCAATTGATCGTCCATGCTCCCTTTGGCAGTCGTTTGAATCGGGCCTGGGGTCTGGCTTTGCGCAAACGTTTTTGTCGCCAATTCAACTTTGAACTCCAGGCCGCGGCTACCGAAGACGCAATCATTTTATCGCTTGGTCCCACACACAGCTTTCCGCTTGGCGATGTCTTTCACTATCTGAATTCCAAAACGGTCCGTGACCTGTTGTGTCAGGCATTGCTCGACGCTCCGATGTGGAACATCCGCTGGCGCTGGAATGTGACGCGGGCCCTTGCGGTCCTGCGCCGTCGCGGCGGCAAAAAGATTCCCGCCCAGCTGCAGCGCATGAATGCCGAAGATCTGTTGACCGCGGTCTTTCCCGATCAGGTTGCCTGTGTCGAAAATCTTGGCGGCGGCCCACGCGAGATTCCCGAGCATCCCCTGGTTGCGCAAACTGTCAAAGATTGTCTGGAAGAGGCAATGGATATCGAAGGCCTCGAATCATTACTGCAATCAATCGAGCGTAATGAAAGAAATCTAATCGCGCGAGATATGGTCGAAGCATCGCCGCTTGCGGCTGAAATTTTGAACGCTCGTCCCTACGCTTTCCTGGACGACGCTCCGCTCGAGGAGCGTCGGACGCGCGCGGTGTTTCAGAGGCGCTGGCTGGATCCGGAAAAGGCGGCGGACATTGGCAGATTGGATCCTGCGGCAATCGAGCGTGTGCGGGAAGAAGTTTGGCCAGAGGCGCAGAATCCGGATGAGCTGCATGACGCTCTGGTGGAGTTAGGATTCCTGACTGAGGCCGAAGGTGCAGAATGGCAAGAGTGGTTTGCCCAGCTGCAGGTCGACCGGCGAGCTGCTGTGCTCGTGACTGGGACCGAACCTGGGACCGAACCTGGGAGCGCAGGCATCCTGCCTGCCCCCTCGTCGAATGCCATTCAATCGGCGGCAGGCAGGATGCCTGCGCTCCCAGGCAGGCTTTGGGTGGCAGCGGAACGCTTACCGCAACTACAGGCAATCTTCCCTTTCGCTTCCCTTTCCCCGCAGATTACCGCGCCGGAGAGCTACGCGCAAACAACCTGGTCTGGCGAAGACGCATTGGTTGAGATCGTACGTGGAAGGCTCGAAGGACTTGGTCCTGTTACGGCAGAAAGTCTGGCCATTTCACTTGGCTTGCCGTCCAGGGATATCGAGGCCGCCCTGCTCAAATTGGAAGCTGAGGGCTTCGTTATTCGCGGCAGCTTCTCAACCGGCGCAAGTGCTGTTGAATGGTGTGCGCGCCGTTTACTGGCGCGTATTCACAGTTACACGCTGAACCGACTACGGCAGGAGATAGAACCGGTTTCCAGCTCGGATTTCATTCGCTTTCTGCTGGCCTGGCAAAAGGTTGCTCCCGATCACCAGATCGAAGGACCGGAGAGTCTGCGCGTCGTGCTTGAACAGCTGGAAGGATTTGAGGCCCCCGCAGCGGCCTGGGAGGGCGAATTGTTGCCCAGCCGGCTCATCGAATACGATCCCGTCTGGTTGGATGCACTATGTTTGTCGGGTGAAGTGATGTGGGCGCGCCTGACTCCGCCGGCGGCCCCCAAAAATGGTCCGGAAAGGTCCCGTGGATCGGGCCCGGTGCGCACAACGCCGATAGCGCTGATTCGACGTAAAAATCTGGCGGTTTGGAATTCTGTTTTTCCGCAACCTTGGCTGGAAGACATCAGATTTTCAAGCATCACAGAAGTTGTCTATAGCTATCTGCGCACCCGCGGCGCTTCTTTTTTCCATGACATTGTGGACAGTACCAAAATGCTGCGCGCCCAGGTGGAAGAGTCACTGGCTGAGCTGGTGGCTTACGGCCTGATTACTTCTGACAGCTTTACCGGCTTGCGCGCATTACTGACCCCGGCAAACCGCAAGACGCGCGCTGCAGCTCGGCACAAACATCGCCAACCGGTCTACGACATGGCCAGCGCCGGTCGCTGGTCGCTCCTGTCGAGAAACGCAGGAATTGAGTCTTCCGAAAATCCTGCAAGCGTTCCGCCAGCCAAACCCTCCGCAACTACTCCCCGGTGGCAAACCTTTGCAGCGGTTCCAGCGGAAACAAAAGAAGCCGTCGCGCGCATCCTGTTGCAACGTTACGGCGTCGTCTTCAAGCGCTTGCTGGAACGCGAAGGAATTGTGCTTCCCTGGCGCGATTTGCTGCGCGTTTATCATCGCTTGGAGGCGCGCGGGGAGATTCGAGGTGGCCGCTTTGTCGCAGGCATTTCGGGGGAACAATTCGCACTTCCTGACGCGGTCGGGTTGGTCAGATCTATCCGGCGCGCCCCGGAAAAGGGAATCATGATTTCGATTAGCGCCGCTGATCCACTGAACCTTGCCGGATTGATCACGCCGGGGCCGCGGGTTACTGCTCATACTGCAAATCGCGTCCTTTACAGTGATGGCGCTCCAGTCGCTGCACTGGAGTCGGGCGAGACGCGCTTTCTGGTTGAAATGAGTCGTACCATGGAGTGGCAGGCCAAGGCTGCCTTGCTGCGAAAGGCCACGCCCCCGGTGCTGCGTTCATACCTCAGCCGGCGCGCCTGAGCTTAAAATTATCTCGCCAACTAGTGCCTCCCGGACGTCTCATCTGTTGACCTGGAGGGCTGTAATGAAGCGATGACCGACTGGGTAAGCGTTGGGGTTCGCGCCGCAAGAACAACTACGCTACTATTGACTCAATCCAGGTCCTCCCTTTTCTGCTGTGTGAGGTAGCAATGATGAATAAGACCCCCATTTTGGCATTCATTACGAGTTTATCGATTGTCTTCACGATCGTATCGCCGACGAGGGCACAGGAGCCGGCTGCAGCGACCGCGACCAATGAACAATCCGAGGAGCAAAAGCAGAAGGAAAAGGATGCGGCAGAGAAGAAGGCGGTCGCGCTATTGGAACAAATAGTCAGCGAAGTGCAGATGATGAAGCTTCCGGAAAATCGCATTCGTGTGCAAATCGCCGCTGGCGATCTTCTTTGGAAGCGGAACGAAGCGAGAGCGCGATCACTATTCTCCTTCGCATCTGAGGGTGTAGCCGAGATGATGCGCAACAGCGACGGCAACATGCAGCGCTGGGCCGCACAGTTGCGACAGGAATTGGTGCTGTCCGTGGCCCAACACGATGCCCCACTGGCTTATCAACTCTTGGCGGCGACCCGTTCACCAAACCCTGTTGCTGAGACCGCCAATGTTTTTCGCCGTCCAAACTTCGATGCGAACCTGGACCAGGCTTTGCTGGCGCGCGTAGCAGCTAAGGATCCCGGGCTGGCTGCACAAAAGGTCGAGGAGTCGCTGGCCAAAGGTGATTATCCGGGTTCGGTGGCTCAGGTTCTGTCGCAATTGCAAGCGCAGGATAAAGAAGCGGCCAGTAAACTTAGTGCCAAAGTGGTGAGCAAGTTACAGTCCGAGAACATGCTGGCCAATCTACAAGCACAATCGCTGGCGATGAACCTTGTGCGACTGGGCCCCGCTCAGAGTGGGCCAACCCCAACGGCGAATCAGGTAAATGCAAGTCAGTCAAACAGGGGTAATGCGGGTCAGGCCGTGCTCAGCGAAGCAGCTTACCAGGAGTTGCTGAATACTCTTATTGATGCTGCGCTCAGAGCTACGCCCCAGACAGCGAACAATCAGCGCGGGCAGAATGCGCGCGGCAGGGGCAACTTTGGAGTTCCGCAAACCGCAGATCAAAATTCACTTTCAGACGGACAAATTGAGCAACAGAATGCACGGCGCCTGTTAAATGGATTGCAGACGCTGTTACCGCAGATCGACCTATATCTTCCATCGCGCGCAACTACTCTGCGTAACAAGATGACCGAAGTTGGCGTGGGGAATAACCAACGACTGGCGGCCAATCAGTTGAACAGCCTGATGCAACAGGGAACTGCCGACAGTTTACTGGCAGCCGCCCCCAGTGCACCTCCGCCCTTGCAGGCGAGGCTTTACCAGCAAGCAGTCCAAAAGGCGCTTGCGGAAGGAAACGCAGACCGCGCTCGCCAGATAGCGAACGAGCATCTCGACCCAAGCATCCGTGATGTGGTGCTGAAGCGCGTCGACTTTCAGCTGGTCGCGAAAAAGTTAGAAACAGAAAATATGGACCAACAGCGTCTAACTCTGGCTGGTTTGCGATCTGACAACGAGCGTATTGACTTACTGCTGATGTTGGCCGCCGCGGCACAAAAGACGGTGGCCGACTCAAAGGCGGCTACCGCGTCCGAGCACGGTGCAAAGCCTGCTCTGGTGTTTCTTGAAGAGGCCCGGCGCCTGGCGAACCGCCGCGTCACCAGCTACGGACAATTCGATCAGCAACTAAGGGTTGCAGAAGCGTTGGCGGTCCTCGATCCGGCGCACAGTTTTGAAGTGCTTGATTCAGGAATCAATCAGCTTAACGAACTGTTATCGGCCGCTGCCACCTTGAGTGGCTTCGAAGTAAATATTTTCAAGGATGGTGAGTTGCCGCTTGAAGGTGGTAGCCAGCTTGGCGATATGGTGGCGCGCTACGGGCGTGGAGTGGCCAATTTGGCAAAGATGGACTTTGCTCGGGCCGAGAGCTCTGCCAATAAATTCCAATTGGCGGAACCGCGCCTGTTTACCCAATTGAGCATCGTGCGCCGAATCCTGGGAGGGCCTCAGGTTCCACCCGCTGATAATGGCTTTATCGGCGGTTTTGGGCCGCGACGAGGACAGTAGAAGCGGCCGAAGCAGTTGAGTAACTGGACTGGGCGTTCCGCTTTCGTGCTGGGCTTTGCGCGCCTGCCTCATTTACCTATAATTTCTTCAAGCCACGTGAGATGCATTTGAATAAGCCCGCGGCCGCAGGGGTGTCAACAAGGAATCTGATTGATGAACTTTATTCTCTTGCTGCTTCTAGCTCTTGCTTTCTGCATGCCGGCCACGGTTGAGCAAAAAGACGAGCCCCAACACAAGCTGGTTCAGTTCCAAATGGTGCTGCTAAAGAAAGGTCCGAAATGGACTGCCACCCGCACCAAAGAGACTGAGCAGTTACATCAGGCGCATGTTGCACATGTAACGGCGCTGTTGGAATCAGGCCAGGCCATTATTGCTGGTCCCTTGACTGACGATGGTGAGATCCGCGGCATCTACATCTTTCGCGCCGCCTCGGCTGATGAGGCCAGGGCCTGGGCCGGCGCTGATCCTGCGGTCGCGTCTGGTCATTTGCTGGCTGAGATGCATCCCTGGTGGTCAGAAGACGTGATGAAAAAAGCCCCTGCGCCCTTTAAGATGACGACTGCATATCTGGCGTTTCTCACACGCGGGCCTGCCTGGACTCCCGAAAAAACACCCGCGAGTGCAGAACTGCAAAAAGCGCACATGGCCAATATCAACCGTCTCGCCGAGCTGAAAAAGCTGGTCGTGGCGGGTCCGTTTGGTGACGATGGCCAGTTGCGCGGCATCTTTGTCTTTCGCGTCGCTACGCTGGCAGAAGCCAGAGCGCTTACCGAGACAGACCCGGCAGTCAAGGCCGGACGGCTGGCCCTTGAGCTTCATCCCTGGCAGGTTCCGGAAGGCATTCTGCCATGATCTCTCACCGGGGCAATTTCATGTTCCTATATTGTATTCGCAGTTAAATCGTTAAGTTCAACGGAAGGGCTACAATGAAAGCAAGCTGGAACAACGTCGTACTCGCCGAAAGCGCAAACACTATTGTGGTCGAGGGTAATCATTATTTCCCGGCCAACGCAATTAAGCTGGAATATTTCCAAAAGAGCAGCACCCACACGGTCTGTCCCTGGAAGGGCCAGGCCAGTTACTACGATGTGGTGGTCGACGGCAAGGTGAACAAAGATGCCGCCTGGTATTATCCAGATCCGAAACCCGAGGCCGCCAACATCAAGGATTACCTTGCTTTCTGGCGCGGAGTGAAGGTGGAAGAGTAAAGTCCGGCAAGCTTCTCGCAGGCGCCACTCTCTCTATCCCTGCAAACGATCCTGGGACACACTCTTCGGGACAATATTTCGAACCCCACTCCTGACCAGTCCGTATCACCATTATGTACTGTCCCGGTTGCGGTTCCGAAGAACGTCAGATGAGTCAGTACTGCCGCGCCTGCGGCACGGATCTGCGTGTAGTGCGCGCTGGCCTGGAGCGACCCGATTCGGTTACTACTTCGGCAGTGACGGCGCGCGAGGAGATTGGGCGCGTATTTGCCGAAAAGATTCGTGAAGTTGAGGATTCGCGTGATCTCAAACGCATCGCCGAAGACGTCCTGCCCCAAATCGAAAAATTTCTCGAGTCTCCGGCAGAGAAGCGCCTGCGGCGAATGCGGGCGGGGGTGATTACTGCGGCAAGCGGCCTGGGAGCGACGCTGCTAGCTGGCCTGCTGCTTGCGGTGATCAGGAATCCTCAGGATCCGGATGCGATTCCACTGCTGATCTTCTTTGCCGGGTTGGGTGTGGTTGCTTTCACCATTGGTTTGGGACTTGTCTTGAATGGTTTATGGTTGACGCGTCTTCCCCAGGGCCTGGAAGATAAATCGCTGGAAGCGCGCACGCAAAATCTTCTGGACTCGGGATACGCGCCACCGCAGTTACGGCCAGGGGATGAGCGGCTTAATTTCCGCACCCCCACCACTTCCGATCTCGCTAAAGCCGATCTGCGCGGCTCGTCCGTCACCGAGCAGACTACGCATCACCTGAAACGAGAACCGTGAGATAAAAACGTTTAGAGTACCGCCTTCAGGCGGGCTTTCTTCCCCAATGCAATCCACCTGTCTGAATGTGAGGATATGCGGCCTGCCTCGCTCGTCCTGGTTGCGCCAATTTTATCTCCGAGCTTCTTAATCGAATATCGAATCGGGAAACGTTTTCGTAGTGCCTGACATTCTTTAGCAGATGGTATCGGGAGAACCATAAAGTTGCCGAACTTTTACAAGTGGCGTTAGCGGGAACTTTTCTATTGACACATACGGTTACGCAGACTTAGCCTTTCGCAGCTCATATATTTGTCCGGCGCCTCCGAACCTTCGATAACCACTGCTGCCAGTTCTTTCGTTCAGGATGAAGTCGATCTTGGAAGTGTCGGAAAAGCTGTCACAGGAATCGGTCTTTCGATTCCCCATTTTGAAGGAGTCTATCCATGGATCAAAAAGAATTTGACCGTCCCAACAAACCTACGGAGTGGACGCTAATGTTTTATTTCGCCAGCGACAATCCACTGGCGCCGGGAGTTATCTCGCAACTGAAAGCACTTAAGAACGCGGGGTATCATCGCGGCGTCAATGTTCTGGCGTATTTTGATCCTGAGGTTCGGGAAACACCGACGCACATCTTCGATGTTAACGCCATCGAGAAGATAGAGAGTGAGAAGCCACAAATCGGTTTTGCAAATGATCCTTTCGTCAGGAACTTGATGTACGACAAATTATGGGGAGACGAGCTTTCCCGTGACGGCAAGACCCCAATCAGGCAGTTGCTGATCCAGCAACTGGAAAAGAGGAACTTTAAATTCAATCCACGGAAGCCTCCAGCGTCAAACGACGACGGAAATGACGATCATGGCCGGGCAAGTGATGACAGGAGAACGCGGCCTCAATCGGGCCCGAAAGAGTCATTAGCCATGTTTTTGAACTTCTGTGCTGAGAAGTATCCGGCCGAGCACTATATGCTCTTCATTATTGGACACGGGCAGATCGTGGGCGATGATGTGTTTCTCTATGACGAGCACGCAGCCAAACATGCGGTGACTTTGACGGAACTGGGCGAGGAGCTCAAGAAGTTCAAAGCTCATGAAAATGTTCGCAAGGCGGAGTTTGATTTAGTGAGTTTTCATAGCTGCTCAATGAGCAGCGTGGAGATCACTTCGGAACTGAAGGGGACCGCAAAATTCATGTTGGCTTCACAAGGCACAGCGTTTGTGGGTAGTTGGCCCTATCTCTCGATATTGATCAGAATCTTCAATGATTTTGGGGAGCCTTCCCTGGATATCAAAGAAATGATCAAAAAGATGTTCTTCTACGTTCGCCACAATAGTACAGACTTTGTATTGGCCGGCTACTCGTTCGATCTTTGCCTTTGTGAGTTGGGAGAAGGCGGAGTGACGGCTGTTGAGAAGGCAATCAAAGATTTGGCCGCAGAGTTGAAAAGAGGTTTGGCTGAAGGAACTTCGCCGATTATCGCGGATGCCATTTTGCTGGCGCACTGGAGATCGCAGAGTTATTGGCAAGAGAATTACACTGATGTCTATGACTTCTGCTTTTGCCTTGAGCACTACTGTAATGAGCTGGGAAATAACGTCGGGAATATGGGATCTATTCAAACAGCTGCTGGTAAGGTAATGGACGCGCTGATAGCCGAGAGACCTGGAGACGACAAGTACGGTGAACGGTTAGTAACTATAGCGCAATTCGTCGGTCCGGGTTCCCAATATTCCCATGGCTTATCGGTTTTCTTTCCCTGGTCTGAGCCTCCGCAGGACCGGCCGATCATGTCCCAATACCCAGGTTACGCTTTTCAAGAGAAAACCGACTGGTTTGGTTTTCTCAAAGAATATTTCAGGAGCACCATGCGCAAGAGTCGCAGGGAGGAGTCTGATCCGAGAATTCCTGCCCCGCACCAGAGTCCTGCTGAGGCACTGCGCGAAGACATGGCTGCAATCATGTTTGGCGCCGCCGGCGGCGCGAGCGTCCCCGGAGCCCTCGACGATGACGACCCGCCACCAGTTAAGACTCGACCGACAGATCCCATGGGTAAAGTCAGTCCACGCGATCCGATGGGGGGTGACTGTGCTTGTGGATCCATAAAGAACTTTCCACACGACACTCGTCCGCGCCTGTTACGAGCAAGAAACGCACAGTTAGATAAGGATGGCCCAACCTTCTTCAGCTTTTAGTGAGGTCCGGTAGGAAAAGGGGCGGCATGACCGCCCTTTTTCTTTCATTTTCTCTCGCTATCAGAGTGAAAACATGCAGTACTCCACATTAATTCTTGTGGCACTCTTCCCATTTCTTATTCCAGTGGCTCTGGCGCAGCAGCAACCCGTGGGCGCCACGGAAGATACTACTCGACACGCTAACGATCTACTCAAACTTAGTGCCCAACAGAATTTCGAAAACCATGCGGTAGCACTGCAAACTGCACAACAGGCGCTAGTACTATGGCAAAGTGTGGGAGATAAAGGCGGAATCGCTCGCACTTATGACCAGATTGGTCGCTGTTACCTGGTGCAGAGCAAATTGCCAGACGCGACCAAAAACTACGAGCAGGCGCTCCAAATCTGGCAGGAGCTGAATAACAACAAACAGGTTGCTTCAACCTTAATAATGCTTGGATTTATTGAAGTCCGTAAGGGCGAATGGTCTGCTGCTATTTCCCTCCTTACCCAAGCCCAGAGTTTGCTGGAAGAAAATGACGCGAGCCAGCTTGGTCAAATCTCCGCAGCCTTAGCTGATATTTTCAATGAAAGCGGGTTACCGAAAGACGGGCTCATTCACACGCGCCGCGCACTCGAATACTACCGACGCACGCCTGACGAACGCGATGACAAGCGCATGATCCTCGATATCGGTAAGAGCTATTTTCTGCTGGGGAAGTACAGCGAAGCCTTGGCATATATCCAACAAGCGCTCGACAGCTTTGCCCCGGACAACCTTGATTCAGCCGACTGTCACGAATCCCTCGGTCGAGTCTACAGCGCCACCGGCCAACTCGATCTGGCGCTCGAACACTTGCAAGCTGCCATCCCCGTCTATGAACGAATCGGAAATCCCGCGGAAGCAGCGCGCGCCCGTGCTCTGGTCGGACAGGTCTATTATCAAATGGGACAGTTGGAGCGGGCGCGGCACACTTACCAGCAGGCGCTCTCAGCCTTTCAACGCCTGTCCGATCAGCTGAACGAATCGGCGCTTCATTACGCGCTTGGTCGCCTGGAATTGAAGCGTGGTAACTACGACGAGGCGGAACAGTATTTGCGCCATTCCATCGATGAAACAGAAAACATCCGCCGGATTCCTGCCAGCCGCGACCTAACGGCCGCCTTTTCTGCCACCGTGCACGACCGATATGCAGGTTATATCGAGTGCCTGATGCACAAGCATCAGATCAATCCCTCAAAAGGTTTTGACGTCCTCGCTCTCGAGACCAGTGAATTGGCGCGGGCGCGCTCGCTTGCCGAGTTTTTGCGGGATACGCAAATCACTGCGGTTGGAAACCTCGAGCCAGAGCTGGCAGCTCAGGAAAAAACAATACGGCAATCACAGCGGATTAAGGAGGACTATCGGGTTGCGTTGTTAGCGAGGAATTACAAGAAGGAGGAACTCGACGCTCTGGATGCGGATTTGCAGCGACTCGAAAAAGAGTACAAGCAAGTAAGCGACACCATCCGAGAACGTTATCCCTCGTTTGAACAGATTACGCGACCTACGGCGCTAACGCTCTCTCAAATCCAGGCGCAGGTGCTGCGGGACGATCAATCCATCCTGCTCGAATACAGCCTGGGTTTGGACCGCAGTTTCCTTTGGGCCGTGACGCGTACGCAGGTTTCGAGTTTTGAGCTGCCGGCACGCGCGGAAATTGAAGACCTTGCGCTTCAAGTCTACGGATCGCTTACGGCGTATCAGCCCAAGTCGGGCGAAACGCCGGCTCAGCGGAACGAGCGGGCCGCTTTATCTCTCACGCAGCTGCCCGGCCAACTCGCCGGGCTGAGCGAGATTTTGTTGCGGCCGGTCGCCGCCCAACTCGGAACGAAACGTTTGATAATCGTGGCAGACGGAGCCCTGCAATACATTCCCTTTCAAGCCCTTACCTTACGAACTCCAGGACGGGCCGGGCAAGGTTATGATACAGGTCGGGCTCTGCTTTGGGATCACGAAATCGTCAACGAACCTTCAGCGTCAACCCTAGCCCTGTTGATAAGCGGCTCTGCGCAGCGAGCACCCGCCAGCGGCACGGTGGCTGTACTGGCCGACCCTGTTTTCGCAGCGGATGATTCGCGCGTCAGGACGCAAGACCCTGGTTCAACTTTGGTCCCGTTAAAACCGCTGCACAATGGCGAACTCCTGGCGGCATTGCGGGATATGGATGAAGATCCTGCAGATCAGAATATTCCGCGCTTGCTGGAATCACGAGTAGAAGCCGATGCCATTATGTCCATTGTCCCCTGGCGCACGGGATTCAGAGCGACTGACTTTAATGCCAATCGCGAAATCGCTGCGAGGAATGATTTGGGGCAATATCGAATTGTGCATTTTGCGACCCACGCTTTCCTAAATAACAAACACCCACAGTTTTCAGGAATTGTGCTTTCGCTGGTGGATCAAAATGGACAGCCACAGGATGGCTTCCTGCGCTTACAGGACATCTACAACCTGAAACTCCCCGTTGATCTGGTAGTACTCAGCGCCTGCCAAACCGGGCTGGGCAAAGACGTCAAGGGCGAGGGCTTGATCGGGTTGACGCGCGGTTTTATGTATGCGGGGGCTTCGGGAGTAGTGGCGTCGCTGTGGAAAGTAGATGACGAAGCGACCGCGGCATTGATGAAACATTTTTACGCCGGGATGTTTGAGCAGGGCCTGTCCCCGGCGGCGGCGCTGCGTCAAGCGCAGCTTGCGGTGCGGCGCGAGAAACGCTGGCAGGAGCCCTATTACTGGGCTGGGTTCGTGATCCAGGGGCAATATGCCAACCAGAGACCGGCTGGTTTTCAACTAACTCCCGCGGTAAAGGTCACAGCTCTGGTTGGCGCGACGATGATTTTGTTCTTATCGGGATTTTTTGTGTTCTGGCGCAGACGTAGACGGAATCTTTAGGTACAATGCCGCGGACACAACTAACGCGGCTTCCGGTCTCGCTCGAAGGCTATACCTTCGCCAGAACGCCCCCATGAAGAAAGATTGGATCCTAACCCAGGAACTGTTCGACGAACTCTTGTCGTGGCTCAACGCTGATCGCGAACAAGCCGGACACGACTATGAAGCGATCCGCCGGCGACTCATCAAGCTCTTTACCTGCCGAAACTGTTACGAATCTGAGGATCTGGCCGACGAGACCATTAATCGCGTGGCCAATAAGATCGCCGAGATCAAGGACCACTTTGAGGGACCGCGGGCACCCTATTTTTACGCGGTAGCCAACAAGGTTCATCTCGAATACCTGAGACGAAAGCCCGAGCCCTTCTTGCCTCCTTTACGTCCGTCAGAAGACATTGAGCTGGAATATGCTTGTCTTGAGCAGTGCATGGAAAGGCAGACACCCTCGAATCGTAAGCTCGTGCTTGAATATTACCAGGGCGAGAAAAAAGCGAAGATTGATCATCGCCGGAGTTTGGCCGAAGGGTATGGAATAGCGCTAAATGCCCTGCGAATCAGGGCCCATCGAATCCGTGCCTCGCTCCAGGAATGCGTGGAGAACTGCCTAAGTCAGGCGACAGCATGAAATACCCCGAAGGAATCCGGCATTAAGTATAGGGACTGTTTCGCGGAAAGTGGCCACCCTTGAAAGCGGAAAACAAACAGCAGGAATCAATCATGCTTTACCTCCTGGGACTATTGCGGCCCGAGGACTCGACCTCTGTGGAAGAGCGGCTGGTGGCGGACAGCGAATTCTACGACGAAGTGCTGATTGCTGAAGACGAGTTGATTGACCAGTACCTGGCCGGTGAGCTTTCGGAGGTTGAGCGCGAGAGATTCGAAAACCACTTCTTGCTCGTTCCTGAGCGGCAAGGCAAAATGCGTTTCGGACGGGCTTTGAACAGGTATATCAGTGCCGCGGACCCATTGCCGGACGAGAATCCGGTTACCGAGGATGTAGCCGACGAGACTCGCCCGGTCCCCAAACCGCCACCGAAGCCCTGGTACTCAATATTCCTCCCCAGCCAAAATCCGGTCCTCTCGTATTCTTTGGCTGCCGCTGTCGTGATAATTGTCGCCGGTATATCCTGGTTGGCTTGGCAGAACTTTAGAAATCCGCCTCCAACCTCTGGCGAATTGCTCGCCGTGACGCTTAGGGCAGGAACCACACGCGGCGACGGGGATGTTCAACGGATTTCAATTCCACCTGGCACGAGCACGGTGCAACTGCGGCTCTCCCTAACGAAAAGTGACTACCCTAAGTACCGCGCCGTTGTATTGGGAGAGTCTCGATCGCCGGTTTTGATTATTAACAATCTGCAACCGCAGATTGCGTCGGGTGCACTCTTTGTCGGGATGAATGCTCCTGCCCACTCCCTGCCTCCAGGTGATTACCAGGTAAAGCTCAGCGGTCAACTCTCGAATGGCGAGTTTGAAGACCTGTCCAGCTATCGCTTCCGCGTCGGTCGTTAAGTGTCTGGCCTTCCGGTCAGATTTTCCCCTTATCCCGGTAACCATGAGTGCTTCTTGAGATTGGTTGACATTAAGTAAGAAGACCAGCGGGAGAAGCGCACGTCACCCCTTGAGATCGATATCGAATTCTTTGATATCGGCGGGACGTTGGGGGATCTTGACGCGCCGGGGAGATTTCCCAATTCAGCAGTCCTTATATGTATCAATTCACTAACCGATAGCGTACCAAGGAATCATTGAAGGAGCATTGAAAAGCGCCCAAGTGAGGTTCCTGTCAAATTTTTGATCTCAACAATCCTAAGTGCATTTGAACCGTTGTTGGGCCTGCCAACAGATATTTCCTCGGAGCGCTCGCTCCCAAGAATAACTCTCAATGGCACGGGCCCTGGGATTGTGCCGAGTTTGTTTCCTGGTGCGTTTTTCAGGCCGGCGCAAGTCTGTACGGCTGCGATTCAAACAACGGAAACCCCGCGGGCGCGGATGCGTACACCGGATATTGGGCGAGAGATGCCGAGCAACGTGGAAGGAGAATAAGTCTGGCCGAAGCGGCCCGAACTCCAGGCGCGGCGATCTTGGGAATCCCGCGCGGTTCGGCGAATGGACACATAGTCCTGTCTGATGGAGCGGGTGGAACAATTGAAGCCATGTCGCCGGCTCAACGCGTGAGGCGCCACACCATAACTAACAGAAGATGGGACATGGGAATCCTGGTTCCTGGCATATCGTATGAAGTAAGCCAAGGTACTAACATCGCTGAATCACCCACTGTTTACCGGATTACGACGCCCTTCATGCGAGGCGATGCGGTTCAGAGGATTCAACAAGCACTATTGGAAGTCGGAATCGATCCAGGGCCTGTAGATGGCATTTTCGGCCCGAAGACAGAAGCAGCGGTGCTTGGATTTCAACTTGAGAAAGGACTGGTACCGGACGGCGAGGTCGGGCCTGAGACAGCTGGCGCACTTGGTATCGAAATCTAGGAACCGCTCGGGATCTCTGGGTGAAAAAGGTACAGAAACGAGAAGCTATTCGGTACAAGTCCTCCAATTAGTCTGAGCGCCCTGTTGGAATTTATCAGACGAATCGGTCACTCCGCATGTACTGTCGGGGCGTCGGCGTGGGGGACGAAGCAGCGGCGGCAGCGCGCTTCGTACATTCCTTCGCCGCCGACCGCCACGCGTTCTTCGGATTCAAAAGTCCGTTGCGTGTAGTTCGCGGGTTGGCCACACTTCATGCAGATGGCGTGCGTCTTGGTGATGTATTCGGCGATGGCCAGCAGTTGCGGCATCGGTTCCCAGGGCTTGCCCGTGTAATCCTGGTCCAGCCCCGCCACAATTACGCGCAGTCCACGACGGGCCAGTCCATTTACTACCCCCACCAGCTCGTTGTCGAAAAACTGCCCTTCATCGATGCCCACGACTTCGGTATCGGCCTCAACCAGGGCCTGGATGTCACCGGCGCTCAGCACGGCGGATGATTCGTGACGCATCTCTGAATGCGAGACGATGTGATTGTCAGAATAGCGCGAATCGATTTCCGGCTTAAAGACCTGGACCTTCTGGCGCGCGATCTTGGCGCGGCGCAGGCGTCGAATCAGCTCTTCTGACTTGCCCGAAAACATCGAGCCGGCAATGACTTCGATCCAACCGGCATTTGGGTGCAGGTGCACGGTTGGCTCGTGATCAGCTTGTGCAAAACGTTCTTCCATTATCTTCCTTATTGTCTCCGACAAACTGCAGTTTGTCGTTGTTATATCTCCGGAAACTAACTTTGCGATTAATCACCGCACCACCGAACATCCCTGGCGCTCATCAGCGACAAGCTGAAGCCTGTCGAACCCTCTAGTCATACATTTCCGGGTTATAGAACGGGGCAAAGGCAGCAATCAGCGCCAGTTCAAAGCTCAGCGAGCGGGTCACCAGATCCTTTGAGAGCACGCCCCAGGCGCCCTGGCGGCTGCGCACGTCGCGCGAGCCCGCGAATTCGTCGATCACAATACCCAATTCTCGTTTTCCTTCGATGACTCTGTTCTTGATTGCTTCGGGCACGGTGATCGAAGGCGTCGCGCCGAAGCTGCCGCGCTGGCCATCCGTGACATAGACCCAGCCGCGCAGGAAAGTATGCCATTCACTGTCGATGGAAATCGAATGAAAGCCCCCTTCCAAACCGAGATACAAATCCGCGCTCAGCTTTTCCCCGGCCAGCAGGTCGCGAACAACCAGCGCTCGTTCACGCGCCCCCGCCATTAGTTCCCAATCCGTCAGGGGCATCGCCGGCGCATTAATGGTCACCGGACGCGCTACCAGTTTCGCCTCGGCCCACGCCGGTGCAATGGTCGCCACCCGCGCGATAGCTCCCCGCACCGCCATGATTTTCGACGCGCGATCCGAACCGAGTGCGATCGTCCTAACTGTGATATTACTCGCGGACTGATGCAAATTAGTCACTTAGGTAGGTTTCTAAGAACGCCGTCAGGCTATTACAAAGCGCACGGGAGGTCAACTATCACCGGCCGGTGGGATGATGGGCGACTAGAATGGCTGGTACCAACTGCAACTTCCAGCCGTTCAAGCGTTCAGGATTCGATTCCACGCGTTTTTGATGAAGGAATCCCTCAAATCCTGACTTCCAATTCCGTATAGGCGTTCTTTGAATCGCGTTTGAAAGTCGAGACGGTGGGATCGGGCACATCCTGCTTGTCACTCCGCACGACGTTCTTCGATTTTTCGCGCAGCTTTTGCATCAACTTCTGGCGCGGGATAATCTCGGTCCACTTCTTGGTGGGACCAGTGCAAGCCATCGCCCAGAAGTTTTCGCCAAGCACCTTCTCTACGAACGTGATTGGAGTTGCATTATGACTGGCATGGTGGCCGATTTTATAGAAGGTCGTCTTCTCGAGCAGCTCTCGCCAACCCGAGTTCAAGGCCTCGTCCCAGGTACCCCACTGCGCATCTCCGGGGAAAAGTAAGTAAGCTTTGCCGATTTCGAACATGATCATCAGGCTGGTCCCGTTTACGGCCCCTTCGAGTCGTGCGGCCGCCGCGAATTCGTCGCTGGCGCCGGCCTCATCGACTGCGTGCATCGCTGGTGCAGTCATTGCCAAGTGCCGGTACGCAGGATTCGTATTGTATTTCGCGACACTTATCTTCCACTTCCGCTTAAACGGAGATTGCTGTGGGCCCGTTCGACTGCCGGCTGATCCCGCCAGGTGGTACATCTCCGACTCCTCTTCCATGCGGCTAATTACCTCAGCCTCACGCGAGGGTCCCATGACGTGCACTTTCAGTCCAGGCAGCGCCGTAGTTTCAAAGGTCTGCCCCCCGGCTTTTTCCGGAAGATAGCGGCGCCGGGCGAATTGGACATTGTCGGAAAACCCCTCGTGAAGGGTTTTCATGGCCTTGAAGTTGGTGAGATTGTTACTCGCAATCATCGCCGCTCGCTCAAGCTTCTCACTCTCTGCGGGAGAAAGGGCGAAACGCAATTTCCTGTTAGCAGCCGCCACAGTGTGGGAAGCGGACTTGCTTTGGGCTTCACGTATCTTCTTTGCTTGCTTGTCGGTGGGATGTTCTGTCCAGGGCATCCAGACCTCTCTCACTTCGACATTAGACCAGCTGGCATTTCCGAACCCGCAGACATGATCCTGATGGCGATGAGTAGCGATGACTACGTCGATGCGCGGCACACCATCGGGGTCAGTCACATCTTTGATGATGCGGGCTACCACGTCTTTAATGGGAGTGGGTTTGATGCTGGCGGTCAAGTGCACGCCGCAGTCCACCAGCACCTTTGTATGGCGGCCCTCGGGCGTAGGAAACTGCAGCAGGAACGAATCGCCAAAACCGACGTTGTACATGCGGATGATGGCACTCTTCTTCGATTGAGAACTCATATCCTGATCCTTTGGTGGAGTGCTGCGAAGCTCATTCGTTTGGTCATGCGGATGCCATAGCTACGTTGGTCGTACCAGGTGAATGAGGGATCATAATAGTCCGAACGCGTGACGAACTCCTCCTGCCTTTGGCGCCGGTCGTTTGCTTCGCGCAGTCGGTCTCTGCCCAGATTCTTTTGCGGCAGTGGCTTTGAGATCACGTAGCGCACACGGTCATCAGCGGAAAGCACCACAGTTGTACCGCCGCGGAAGGGAACGCCGCCGAAAGCATCGTTTTTGGCCGAATCGCCGTCAGTTTGAACAAATTGCAGGATGAGTTCCAAAAGAAGCTGGCCCTGAGAGCCTATGCGAAACGAAGGATGGAAGCCCATGGACTTGATTTCGTGTTTGGGATCGAGCCTAAGCAGCGAGGCGTTCCTTCCGGCCCACTCTGTGAAGCCCTTGGCGACTTTAGGATTGAAGCGATACGGCGGAAGCGTTGCGCATTGTTTGAAAGCCTCAGCATCCAGCAGCACCTGCTCGGTCATCCACTGCTTTAACCCGGCTGGGAAAACAACCGGTTCTTCCATTTGTTCCCAGAGGAGGGAACCTTCGGCCAGCGAAGTAACACCCTCGGGGTAGATACCGCGCATGCGGAAGGCTTCGATCATGGACGATCGTTCACAGAATTCATCTTCGGGTGAGATTTCTAGATCAGTTGTCACCAGAGCCCGAAGATAGTCACCGAAGGTTATGTCGACCGGAGGCAGGTAATCGAAGGCGCGTATGCACATGGTGAGTATGGATTGCGCGGCTTGCGATGATTCCTGGGCGATGCGGTTGATGAGGTCGGGGTGAAGATCTCCTTCAGGAAGACGCCCGGACCCGGCAGTGGCAATCCGAATCAGATCTTTGATGCGCCGCTGATAGGTCATGAAATAAGCATCAAAGACCGCCGCGACCAGGATAGATCCGCGGTCATGCGGCTCCGACGCGGTTTGATAGAGACTGGGGTCAGGTTTCTGTTGCTCGATGGCGGCGCGCAGCCCGCGGCCCTTGCCGGTTGAGTATCCGAACTGGCGGGCGAGTTCGATCAGCGGCGCGGAACTGCGCAGATCGGTTCTATAGTCCTGGATTAGCTTGCGCAGAATAGCCGGGAAAGAGAAGTGTTGAAAGATGGCGACGATATCCGAAAAGCCCTCGTGGAAGGCGGCCACATCGACATTCGTGGGTTCATTGAAGTAGAACCTGAGCCGGTCAACCATCGCATGGGTCATTTCGTGCGCCACGATGTCATGTGACAGACAGGTGTACACGTTTTGCCCGGGCAGATTCTCTCCCGGGTTTTTCCGGTCCGCCTGGAAGTAGCCGAAAAAGAGTGCCACCTCTTTCGGGTCGTAAAAGGCATTCGCTCCGTTAAAAGCGTGCGGGAAGATACGTAACCGCACATTACTGAGCCGGGCGCCCCTCGACCGGCGAAATCTGAGCTTGCGTCCCAGGGCGTGGTCAAAGTTCTCGAGTACCCTGCTGGCCACTGCATAGACCATTTGTTGGTGAAAACGCGGATCCGACTCCGAGGGTTCAAGGCCTTCCTGCATCAGGATTGAGTGGTTGTCCAGATTGACCGGCGGGTAGAAGCAACGTGCCGCGCCGTCATAGTCGATCACCTCGATCCGTGCGCCCTGCGGTCCTGGTTTTAGTTCTTCGTTAACGATGTCAACGATAATTTGATTTTCAGAGGCCCGCCAAAGGAGATGATCCGGAGCGCGCCCTGGCATGGGGTCGAATGCAAAAATGCGCAGCGGCCTTCGTTCGGGGCGTTTGGTTGCATAACGAGCTTTTGCCATGACATTCTCTGGTATGTTTGAGCCGCCGGGAGGTGAGTACGCGAACTGCTCCACGACAGATTGGGTTACTGAAGTCCAAGTGCTCTGGCGCCAAAACGAATCTAATCTTCACTCGGAGCGTGGCTTGCGCGCAAGCTCTGTGCTACCGGAATGTTGGCAATCGGGTCAGTGAGGCTCCCGACCTCTCTGCGTGCACACCCAAGCAGCGCCAATCCGTAAGAGGCCTCGCCGGCGCCTTGGTGGTTATCGCGCGTGCTACCACCTCACCTCACGCCACGTCGTATAAACGCCAGGCGTGCGCGGCTAGTTTGGCAATCAAGAAGAAGCTGATGCTTGATTCAAACCTGTCGAACCTCCGCAGGCTCCGGCTTACCCCACTCATTCATGCGAAATGCATAGGCTTCTTTAAGTTTGGTTTGGCCGCTGTTTGTATAAACAAGAAGGCGGGTGCCATCCGTGCGGATCATCACCAGGCCGAATGCCGCGCGGCTGAAGGCGAAGAACGGGGCCTTAGCGGCCTCTTTCTTATCCAGCACGGCCACCCCGTTTTTGATGACAGCGAGATTGTCTTTCAGCTTATGGCACTCGGGCCTTGTAGTACCTATCACCTGGAAGAACGCCACCAACTCCGTCACGAAGATCAACGGTTCCTCGACCCGGCTGTGCTTTCCCAATGCCCCCATTATGGTGGCACGCGGATGAATAAACTCTTTGCGGGCATTCTCGTCACCGGACGAGACTATTGAAATCACTGGAGCCGCCGCTTGAATAAAGGCGCCTGAGAAATCAGCCGAGCCATGATGCGGAACCTTGAACACTTCGGACTGCAGGTTCACCCGGCCTTGATTGTGTTCGCGGGCGAGTACTTGCCCGGCCTCGTCATTTAGATCGCCGGTAAAAAGAAAATTGAAGCAGCCGTAGGCCAAGCGGAAAATAACGGAATGACCGTTGATTGTGTGCGATGCGGATTTGCCGCTAAAGCCCGTGCTACCCGTCTGCAACGATTCCTGACCCACACGCGGGCCTTCTGGGGGATTTCCCAGAAAGCGGAGTCCCTCGACTTTGCCAATCCGGGTTGGGATTGGACCAAAGACCTCTACCTTGATCTTTTCGTCTGCGAGAAAATCGAACGCGTCATTATCGCCTCGGTGAAGTGCGCGAAACTTTATCGGACCCCGCTTTCTGAAGGTCTTCAGCGCCTGTTGCCACGCCTTGAATGGTTCGTTCATCTCGATGGGATCGAACTTCAATAGGTCATCAGCGAGCCCCGTGATGATAGTCACATCTTTTTTGGATTCCGGATCCTTGACGACTCTGGTCGCGCCGAGGAGTTCTGTCTCTTTGAGCGTCTTACCTTTCATGTTTTTGGGCCGCTTCACCAGACCGTTGTGATAAACGCGCCTGGGATGAATAAACAATCGCTTCCAGGGCTGTTTCTCCAGTCTTGGTTCTGTTTCTGACTCATGAATTTTGGTCAAACCCAGGAAATGGTCGGCATCGCCGTGTGTAACGAGAATGCACTCGATTTCTTTTGGCTGCTTGTCGCTCGTGCCGCGAAACCGGTTGGCCAAATAGCGAGCAAACATCTGGTTATCGCCACCGTCGATGAGGATTACCTTGCCCTGCGGGGTCTCGATCACTGAGCCGTCGCCCTGTTGTACGTCTACAAAGTCGAGCTTAAGAATGTTGCTCTTTTTCTTTGGAATAACGACATCCTGGGGTTTGATGGTTTTGGGCGGGATGATAAACCCGGGAACCCTTGTTGGTTTGACACTTCCATCAGGCTGCGTGACGAACTCGGTTACCTTAATCTCTACGTGATCTGAACTTACTTTCACGAGCTCGACTTCATCACCCCAGCCCAGTATCGTGATTAGGCCTTTCTTGGTCTTTGAACCGAACACCTTGGCAAGATCGACATTAATTATGTGTTGAGCAGCCATTCGTATCTCCTTCAGTCAATTTTCCTTTTGCGGAAGGAACAAACGCGGAGTGATAACCATCCTAAGCTGTGTGGAACTTAGCGGATCACCACTTGCGATCAGTTACTTTGGATTAGGAACTGGCCCAGACGAAACCGTGGCGTCATTATAGACGAGAGTTGCGCTTATCTTCTCATCGGTCGGAGCCGGGAAACTTTCAACTACAATCAATCCGGGCGACACTGCTTTGAACGTTCGCGACACCCCATTCAGATAGAGCGTTTTGGGGTTCGGTTCAGCTGGAGGTGTGAAACCAGCTCCATGTAACAATGCGCTCAACTGCCCGTCTTTCAACTTGAACAGCTCGAGGCTATCGATCCTAAACGGACTTGCAACGGGCACGCTACCAAACATTTTAGTCTGGTACTTTATCAGACTGGTAGGCGCCGGCTCTCCATTCATGCTTACGGTAAGCCAGTTGATGTCGATTGCCCTTCCCGGCGCGATTAGCGTAATCGTAGGAGTGCCTTGATAATCAGGGGGCATTTCGAATGATATGACAACTTTGTTTGCATCGACCCGTTCAACGGTGCCGTGAATGTTCCTTTTGTCAGCCTCGGCTGCTGCCGCGATGCCTGCGTCACTGTCATCCCTCAATAGAGGTTGAGCCATTCCAATCGATTGAGGGAGCGACACGCCATCCACCATCACGCCTATCTGAGATGAGAAATTGGATCCTGTGATGAGCACGACCACGCGTTTGCCCTTCGGCACGGGTTGAAACGAAATTCCCTTGACCCAAAACTCATTATTTCCGGCCTCGTCTCCTGGAATTGGCAGAAGAAAGGACTTGCCGGTGCCACAACCTCGACTGGTCCTGCTGGCCCCCCATCTGGAAGAATCGATGGTATCTGCAAAATCATTTGGCTGGTAAGCTGAGCGCGGAAAATAACAGCCGTTGGATTCAACGATCACAGAGGTGGCTTGCCGGGGTACAACGACGACTGCATAGGTTGTGCGCACCCCGGATAAGAGTCGATCGGTGCCCGGCATTGGAGTGAAAGTCCAGCCGAATTCACGCGAGCCCTTCCCGAAAGCAGATGAATAGAGCTCCTGTTGCACAAACTGCGAGAACTGTTCGCGCTGACGCTGGATGTTGAGCCGAGCGCCAAACCCAAATAGAAAGGATGCAACCGCGGAGAATGCCCCGGCTTTAACTCGCAGCTTCATGTCGTTAACGTTAAGCGACCCCTGTCGAGGAATTAATTCCACAGTGCGGACTGAGCGGTCATCGATTGGGAGTTGTCGCCCCGGAGCCTTCGCCGCTGTCTCCGGTTTCGGATCCAGATCAACCCAGTCTACCGACTGTGTGGCGTCCGAGTTTTGAGTTCCGAATTTGAAGGAATCGAGAATTTTCCTGACCTTTGCCGCAGTAGAAATCGGCTCGCAATTTGCTTCTCTCTGATCATTGTCATTGTTGGAACACCGTACAAGGTCCGATGTCGGTGCCAGAGCGTGCGCCGACTTTTTCGTGTAGCCGACGATCCGCCACCATGATTGGGCCCATTTCTGATCAGCTTCGTGGTGTGCGACGTTAACTGTCTGAGGAAGCTCAAGGAAAAGCAGCCGTTCATCAGGTCCCACTTCATCTCGAAGCAGCGTGAGTTGCTTGGCAATTATTTCGTACTGCATTTGCAGAAAGTTTTCGAGCACCATCGTCGCATTGAGACTTGGAGCCTGATTGAATCGCTGAATAAGGGTTTGCGCCGTGGTCTTGAAGGCATCGCTTAAGACGCCCTTAGGCAGTTTGCTCTCGTCGAACTGTACCTGGGGTTCAGTAGACTTGAAGTCACCTGATGCATCGCCTAAAGTTTTCAGTTCGTTGTCGTCGAGCTCGATTTCCTTATCGACTTTAGTGCGCAAGGTAGTCTTCGCCTCAATTTGGGCGTCAAGTTGATCTTTCTCTTCTTGAGTCTTCGCTTTTGCCTTTTCAGTTTCGAGCCCGGAGATGTCGCGGGCAAGCTGAATGGATTCCTGGCGCAGTTTGTCACGCTGAACTATCAAGTCCTGGCGGCGTTCAGCATTCTGTTGTTTGCTCTTCTGAAGCAATTTGTTCGTAAAACCACTCGCCTCGTTGAAAGAGGCCCCGGCCTCGATCAACATTTGCAGTAGGTCGAATCTCAATCCATTGATGGCGTTCGGATCCAGCGCATCCAGTTTTTTTGCGTGCAGATCCAAATTCCTGCGGTGCATCTGTGATAACAGATAGTGCGCCTGCTCCAGCGTCCAAACGTTGGGTTGGTCGGCATTGACGATGATCACTCGGTCCTTGTTTTGCGCCTGAACCCGGGGCGATACCGATAGACTACTCGACAGTAATATGAAAGAGAGCAGAGCGGAGAGCCATTGATAGGCCGCCTTTTGAGATTTCATGGTGGGTACTCCTGATGTGACAGTCACAATTTCTGTTGTAAAAGGGCAATTCTGGTCCTGCTTCCCGCCCCAACTGTTATGGCGTCGTGATGGAAAACATTTCAGGGATAGGGTTGAGGTTAGCCACGGGGCTTCTCACTCCTGTCCAAGCTATGAGAGGTTTGGGCCTTGCGGGCACCGATGGGTGGAGGCGGTTTCTTTAGCAAGTATTTTGGACGGACAGCGACTCAGCAATTGGGTGTCTTGACTTTCATTTCGGCGATTGCTGTAATCCAATCGAATCGGAAAGGTTGTTTCAACAGTTACAGGACGGAGGATTTGCCGTTGGCTCAGGAAGATTTAGTTTACGATTGGAACACGGTTGCGCCGGCTGTGCCGGCACCGGGGCGGCACGTAGGCTTTGACGATGAAACGCTGCGTGACGGGTTGCAGTCGCCGTCAGTCTCCGAGCCGTCGGTTGAAAAGAAGATTGAACTGCTGCACCTGATGAACGCCCTGGATATCGATACCGCCGACATTGGTCTGCCGGGCGCAGGCGGAACACACGCCGCCGGTGTTGAGCGACTGGCACGCGAAATCGCGGAACAGAAACTTAAGATTCGTCCCAACTGCGCCGCTCGGACGCACATCGCGGACATCAGGCCGATAGTGGAAATCTCACAGCGGGCGGGCATACCGATCGAGGCTTGCACCTTCATTGGCTCATCCTCCGTCCGCTTCTTTGCGGAAGACTGGACCCTGGACAAATTGCTGCAGATGACGGAAGACGCGGTGACCTTTGCGGTCAACGAGGGCATGTCAGTGATGTACGTCACCGAAGACACGACACGGGCGAAGCCGGAAGTCATTCGCGCCCTCTATGCAACCGCGATTCGCTGTGGCGCCCGTGCCGTGTGTGTCTGCGACACGGTGGGCCACTCAACACCTGATGGAGCACGCGCGGTCGTCAGGTTTGTCAAAAGCATCATTGAGGAACAGGGTGAAGCGGTACGGCTCGATTGGCACGGGCACCAGGATCGCGGTCTGGGCGTGATTAACTCGATCGCCGCTATCGAGGGCGGCGCCGATCAGGTTCATGGTTCGGCATTAGGCATGGGCGAACGGGTCGGTAATGCACCGATGGATCAGCTGCTGGTTAATTTCAAACTGATGGGCTGGATTGATAACGACCTGTCGCGACTGGGAGAATATTGCGAACTGGCTGCTGCTGCCTGTGGTTGGACCATCCCTTATAACTATCCGGTTTTCGGGCGTGACGCTTTTCGCACGGCAACGGGTGTGCATGCAGCTGCCGTGATCAAGAGCTATCGAAAAGGCGATCGAGAGCTCGCGGATCTGGTGTACTCAGGCGTGCCCGCCGGGCTTTTTGGCCTCGAACAGCTGATTGAGATTGGTCCCATGAGTGGAAAATCAAATGTGATTTACTGGCTGGAAAAGCGGGGCTTTGAACCCAGTGAGGACCGTGTCAATCGCATCTACGAGCACGCGAAAGCATCTTCAGGAGTGCTGGCCGAAGCAGAGATTCGCCAACTCGTGTGAAAGCACTCTTTGTGGGCGTAATCTTTATAGGCCTCGCCACGTATCCCCGGCTTAACTTCGACAGCTAAGATCCCGCTTACAAAACCCAGGATGGCGGGTGGCCGCCAATTGCTTGACACGCTATGTCTTCCGGGCCGCAAAAGACATCTTCTAACTCCGCCTCAGTAGCAAAGCGAATTGTGCAAGACCTGGCGCAAACTGAAGTGGTGCGTCGAACTCTGCAGTTCTTCCAAACGCACGCCGCGGAAATCAACAAAGAACATGTGAAGATTTGTTCCATCCCGGCACCGCCCTTTGGCGAAGCGGAGCGCGCCGCCTACCTTTGCGAGAAGTTCCTGGCGGACGGTTTGGCCGGCGCCGGGATCGATGAAGTGGGCAACTGCTTTGCCTTGCGACGGGGCCATTCGCTCTCCCCCCTGCTCGCAGTTACCGCTCATCTGGATACAGTCTTTCCGCCGGGCACAGACTCTCAGGTGCGGATCGCCGGCAGCAGATTGCTGGCTCCGGGCGTGTCGGACGATGGCTGTGGTCTGGCCGCCCTGATTGCCTTGAACCAAGCCATGCAGATTCATCAGATTGAAACTGAAGGCTCGATTCTTTTTGTGGGCACTGTCGGTGAAGAAGGCGAAGGAAATCTCCGCGGAGTGCGTCATCTGTTTACGGGCGGCCAGTGGGCGAAACAGATCGACTCATTTATCAGTCTGGATGGTCCAGGGGTGGAGCACATTACCAACACAGCACTGGGTTCGCGGAGGTATCGCATCCGCTTTGCCGGCAGAGGCGGTCATTCATGGGGTGATTTTGGGACACCAAATCCGGTTCACGCGCTGGGCCGGGCAATCTCACGGCTCATATCCTACCCGGCCCCGCCCGATCCGCGCACGACCTTTAATGTTGGCAGGATCGATGGCGGCGCCAGCGTAAACGTGATTCCACAGGAGGCGAGCATGGATGTGGACTTGCGCTCTGCTTCAAGTGACGAACTGCTGCGGCTCGATGCTTTCTTTCGCCGGGCAGTTAGCGAAGCGGCCGCCGACGAAAACCGGGCCAATGAAAATGGAGGAGCGTCGCTGGAAACCGATCTAAGACTGATCGGGGATCGTCCCAGTGGGGAAACAGCCACTGATTCTCCGATCGTTCAAATCGCAATCGCGGCCACACGAAGCCTCGGCTTCACTCCCGTACTGGATCAGTCTTCAACAGATTCGAACATTCCCATCTCGCTCGGTATTCCCGCCGTCACGCTGGGCGCGGGCGGGAGTTCCGGCAACTCGCATACGCTCGATGAGTGGTACGAACCGGCTGGCCGGGAGTTGGGTTTACAACGCTTGCTGCTGGTGATGTTGGGGATGGTGGGAGCAAAGGGCAAAGAGCAGAGGGCGAAGGGCGAGGGGTGAACGGCGAAGGGCAAGAGCAGAGAGCGAAGGGCAAAGGGCAGAGAGCAAAGAGCCCAGAGCAAGGAGATTTACTCCTCGCGCTGGGCTCTCTCCACTTAGGACCCTGGCTCCAGGTTCCGCCCGTTGCTCTTTGCTCCTTGTCTTTGCCCTTCGCCGTTCACCCCTAGCCCTTCGCCCCTTGCTCTTGGCCGCTTAGTTCATCTCAATAGTAACAGTGGCAGTGCCGGCTTTCCCTGAAGGAAAGTGTTTCTGCCGCGCAATGCGGACGGCAGTTGGATCCCCGCCCGATGCCTGAATCACACGTCCGGACTCATCGTAGCTAACCTGGACACTTACTTTTCTGGGGCCCGGCTTGCTATCAGTGGGGCCTGAAGGCCTTTCATTAGGATTCGTTGAGGCGGTTTGGGCAGCCGCCGCTGCCAGGGCCCTTGCGCGCTCTTTATCGCGCAGCCGTTTTGCAGCCAGCGCCGCGTCAGCGGCACGAGTGGTCGGCGCTGGAGTTGAAGACGAGGGACCCGCAGGCACCGGTTGCGCAACAGGTTGGGCTGGCCCCTTCGCTTCCTGAGCAGGTACTACCGCCTTGATACGTCGATACCATCCCGCAGGTACTCCGATCACCGCTACGCTCGCAAGCACAGCCACTGCTACGGCGCCAGCAACCAGCGGTTTTCTGCGCGATGCAATTAACCCCGCTCCAAACAGGAATGAGGGGACTTCGGCCACCGCGCTTACAAATTCGGAGGCTCTGCTCTTTTCGGCAACGACCACTTCATCGGTCTCGTTAACCTGGGAACCTTCCGGAAACGCATCATTCGGAGTAATGCCCTCATCCAAACGTCTGAGACCCTCGAGGACTACTTGCGTCCAGGGCTGGTTAATTGTTTTCTCCTGCGCTTCACTTGAACCCTTGAATTCGAAGGCGGCATTGGGCAGCGTGAGTGCATAGTAAACAGCATCAATTCCTCGGAGCACGCCAATCTTTGCGTCAATGACGGATCCTGATTGCAGAAAGAAACTGCCGTGCCCCTGCGGATAGAGGACGTCGAGACAGCCGGTCTTTCGCTGATTGCAAAAGAATTCGATCAATTCCGAAAGTGAGAGGTCGCTAAGGTGTCCTGTTAGTGGCATGGTTTAATCCTCTTGGTCGATCAGTCACGGGGAGTAGCGGCTAGGCTTCTGAAACAAGCGCCCCACCAATTGGTCCACCGGTTGGGGCGTTTACTGAGTCAGAGAGAACTTGTAATTAATGACGCCGGTAACCTTGACCGGCTGGCCGGAGAGCGTCGTCGGAGAAAATCTGGCTTTCAACGCAGCCTGTAAAGCAGCGTCACGTAAAATTGCCGGTCCGGTCATGGCCTGCGCTGAGATTACTCGACCTTCTTCATCGACTACGACTTGAATTGTAACCGTGCCGCTTGTTCGCATCCGTTTGGCCGGGTCCGGATACACGGGAGTGGGCAGCGCTACTGCCTGGCCATTCAGGACGCCGCCGGATACGGACTTAAGTGACGGTTGCGGCTTAGGAACGGCGGGTGGTTCTGAATCGAGCTCGACTTTGGTTCCCTTTGGAACGCTGGAAGCGGCGTTGGCGGATAGCACAGTCAAATTCAAGGCGTCCTTGTTGGTACTTAGATGAACGGACGGGAGCCCGGACACCGATTTGCTGGCGGCTGTTGCCTGGTTCGCTGCGGGATTGGGTGCGGCGGGTGATTTGCTTTCTGCGCCAGGGGCGGGCTGGGGTTTGGCAATTGCGGGGTTAGTCTCAGCAGCGGCAGTGGAGGCGACCGGTTGAGCCATCTTCAGCATGTTCTCATCAAGGTAGTACATGATGGACCGGTACGTTACTTCGCTGGGTTCGAATGTCACTTTGCCACCCTCGATGACTGCTACCGAGGCGGTCATTCGCGTCCAATTGCCAATCGAGTCATACTCGTACTTATAGACTTCCTTTCCCAACAGCGTGCCGTCACTATTGAGAAGCGTCATCTCGCTAATGTTTCCCTTTTCGTCATACTTGTAGACTTCCTTGCCTGTCAGCGTAGAGCCGGTTATGGGAAAATACTGGTTTTCAATCTTGCCACCCTTGATGTCATACGACGCCGTCTCGAGCACAACGCGTTTTTCTTCAGTGGGTTTGCCATTGATCATGGAGAGTTTTGCAACCTCAGTGCGCACTCGGCGGACAGGACCCGCTAGACCGTCCCTGAGGCGATCGCTTTCGACCTTTGAGATCGAAGGCTGCGCGCTGGTCGCTTTGGCAGCGAGATTATTCTGTGCTCGTGCTCCGGTCACAGAGATAAGAATTCCGAGGACTACAAGCATCGGGTTCGTAGCATCTTTCGGCTTTAACATAAGACAGTTCTCCTGTTACTGACGTGAGGTCTCAAGGGGGCACCAGCGGAGGAATCGAGTGCGCAGAATGTCAGGGCAGACCTGACATCGAGAGAGCCGCGCTCAGCGACAGCAATCATGTTACCCGGTTCAACAAAGTTTGTCTACACCAAACATCGTCAAACAAAGGTCTAGAGGGTGAATTATTATTCAGGAGTTCTTGATTTTATGGGCGGAGTGTCCCGCTAGAATCCCTACAATCCTGTCGATTACCTGGGCGCTGTTAGCGTGACCCGTGTGGTCGTTGCATATGATGGAGAAGGCCAGCTCAACGCCATTGTCGGTGCTCAGGTAGCCGGAAAGCGAGTTGGTGTAGGTGAGCGACCCGGTCTTCGCTGAAACTCGACCCTGGTATTGCCGCAGACGGGCATTCAAGGTGCCGTCCATGCCGGCGACTGGGAGGGAATCGTGAAATACCGAAGCCGTGGCAGTTTTCGAAGCGGCCTGCAACAGCTTCACGGTTGCTTCCGGGGTCACCAGGTCGAGGCGCGAAAGACCCGATCCATCGTGTAAGGCCAGCGCCTTGGTGTCGATCCCGAGACGCTCCAGCCATTGCCGAATCAACGCCAGCCCCGCCTCATCATCTCCCCTTTCCCGTTTCGCTAGCGGGTCAGGATCGGGTGCCAGCTCGCCGCGTTCTCGGCCCAAAGTCCTTAAGATCAGCTCTGCATTGAGGTTGATACTTTCTTTGTTGGTTACCCGCACAATGTCGCTGAGGGGCTGGCTCAAAACGTTGCCTAACTCCGTGGCCTGGAGGGGATTGAAACGCTCGTCTACGGGAGTCCTAAAATCTCGGGTGCGGGCTCCACCTGTTACCGTAATGCCGCGGGCCTTCAATGCAGTGATGAATAAAGTGGCCGCCATCCTTGCTGGGTCATGGACTGAAAGTCGTGCCCCAAAGCCCCGCGTGCCGGCGGGAAATTCACCCCACACTCGGATATTGTTATCTGACAAACCGCGATGAATGCCGACCGTCAGTTGTTCTCCGGCTGCAGTGGTCGCGACATCAGTCGTTAGCTTTAGATCCATGTCCGCGCTGCTGAGGCGCGCCACCGGCGGGAGCTTCGCATCCGTGGCCGGCTTGATCTCTATATCCACTTCATTGTTGTCGATGGACAGGGCGCTTGGCTCGGCGCCGAAATACCATTGGATATCATTCCACTGCCAACCATCGCCAAAAGGTTCGCTGCGAAAATAGCTTTCGTCTCCGACAACATCGCCACGGACGTGACGCACGCCGCGCTGGTACATCTGGTCGGCCAATTGTGCCAGGGAAGCAGGCAATTCTCTTACCGGTCGTGAGCTAAGATCGGGAGCGCCCCGCCCGTAGAGTGTCAGGTCCCCGTTGATGGTGCCGTCAACCCCGATCGGCGTCGCTGTATAGACTGAGGTACGCCAACGGAAGTCAGGTCCCAGATGTTCGAGCGCCACTGCGGTCGTATAGAGCTTCATGTTCGAAGCTGGAGTGAAAAGCCTGTCGGCATTGCGCGCGTAAAGCAAGCTGCCATCTCCTAACGATATGACGCAAACACCCCAGCGCGCGGAAGTGAATTCACTTGTATCAATCGCTTCGTCAATCAGACGGGCGAGCTCGCTAACTGAAGCTGAGGCAGCAGCGGGCACGCTATTTCTTTCCAAAGCAGGTAGCTGGCCTTGTGCTCTGTCCCGGGATGGCTGAGGCTGGTTGGAGCGAAAAGCTCCGGCACCAACAGCGATAATGACGATCACCAGCAAAACAAGGGTTACCACCGCCAACCAGTGCTTCAGTGTATGGCTATTTTTCATTGCTTGGGCGAAAGGGTTATCAACTCGCAAACAGGCTCGCCGTGCGTCCGCCCGCCAGCAGGGTTCGGGTCACCGCGTAAACTTCATCGATCGTTATTTCAGGAATAGTCTTGCTGAAGACGAGGCGATGATGTTCGCCGAGTGGAAGATAGCTTTCGGGCGCGCGCCGGTCGAGCAGCAGCACAACCGGAGTGCCCACTGCCGCCGCAATGTGCATTGGACCGGTATCGTTTGAAACCAGCACTGCCAGGCGAGCCTGCGCCGCCGCAAGTTGCGGGATGGTGAGGCGGTCCAGAATGATTGTCGCCGGAGGAAACAGCTGCCTGATGTGCGTAAGCAGCGAGCGTTCTTCCGGCCCCGCAAAGACGATTGGGCGTACGCCATCTTTGCGAATCAGATATTCCGCGAGTTCTGCAAAACGCTCCAGCGGCCAGCGGCGACTTGGGTGGCCGGCTCCCGGAAACAGCCCGATCAATGGTGTCCCTACGTCGGCCTTCTCTTTTTTCAGCAGTTTATCGACGGTGGCGTTGTCAGCCGCTAACGTTAGCAACTGGGGTTGTCGGTCAGCGTTCGTTACACCCAGTGGAATTAAGACGTCGAGGTAGCGATCTATAAGGTGACGAGCGCGGTGGTCCTCCTCAACCGGTGGACGCGGCTCAAAGTTGCCAAGAAAGTCCAGCGAGCGCCCCGGGCGGCGCGAGTACAGACGTTTCGGCGCGCCGGAAAGGAATCCCAGCAGATTAGTCTCGGACAGGCTATGGAGGTCGATTACAAAATCGAACTTCTCCTGCCTGACTTTTTTTAGCAGCTTTAGAATGCGCCCCAGCGAAACCAGCTTTGGCCCATCACGCAAAGCGACGCGATCGACTACGAGGGTGGCGTTGGCGTATCCCGACAGAGTGACGACTTCGGCTCCCGGTTTTCCGAGGGCTACTGTGATTCTTGCGTCCGGGAATCGCCCGCGAATAGCGCGCAATGCCGGCAAGCTCAGGACTACATCGCCCAGTTGGCCAAAATCGATGACCAGGATATTTTGCGGTTGGAAAATCACCTGCCTAAAACTAAACCTCTCGCAAGTCGCGCCCGGTCATTTCCGGTGGCTTCTCGATCTCCAGCAATCCCAGGATTGTTGGCGCGACGTCTTCCAGGGCCCCGCCTTCACGCAGGCTGCTCCCGCGCTCCTTCTCATCAATCAAATGGAGCGGTACGGGATTGAGCGTATGGGCTGTATGTGGTTGGCCGGTGACCGGATCCACCATCTGCTCGGCGTTGCCATGATCGGCAGTAATAATCGTAGTTCCACCGGCCCGGCTGACGGCTTTCGTGATCCAACCGAGGCACGTGTCGACATACTGGCAGGCCTCGATCGTCTTATCGAGCTTGCCTGTATGGCCCACCATATCGGGATTGGCGAAGTTGATGACAAAAACATCAGTGCCGCCCATTTGAATTTCGCGGAGAATCCTGGCCGTAACCTTGAACGCAGACATTTCAGGGGCCAGATCATAAGTGGGAATGCGAGGAGAGGGGACCAGCAGGCGTCGCTCGCAGGCAAAAGGTTGCTCCACGCCACCATTGAAGAAATATGTCACGTGCGCATATTTCTCCGTCTCGGCCATCCGGTAGTTGTTCACGCAGATCGCCCCAAAGACCTCGGCGAGAACATTTCTATGCTTATGCAGAGGGAAAGCGATGGCCAGCGGAAACGTTGCGTCGTATACCGAAAAGCAAACAAAATCAACCAGCGGGCGATCCGCGATCGGGAACTCATTGAAGCCGGCTACTGCCAGAGCTCGCGTTAGTTGGCGCGCGCGGTCGGGCCGAAAATTGAAAAAGACCACCGCATCGCCATCCTGAATTGTGGCCAGCGGCGCGCCGTTTTCCTGGACCATCACAACCGGTTCTAGAAATTCGTCAGTGATGCCGGACTCATATGAATGCCTGATGGCCGCGAGCGGGTCAGTGGCCGGCTTACCCTTTCCCCGCACCAGCAGATCAAAAGCTCGCTCCGTTCGTTCCCAACGCTTGTCGCGATCCATTCCATAATAACGGCCTACCAATGTCGCTATTGCCCCGCAGCCAATCTCGGCCATTTTCAGTTGCAGCGCTGCTACGAAATTCTGGGCCGAGGCCGGTGGAGTATCACGACCGTCAAGAAAACAGTGCACGAAAACGCGCGACAGTCCGCGGTCTTTGGCCAGACGCAACAGGGCATAGAGATGGGTTTGCGAAGAGTGAACCTGCCCATCGGAAAGCAATCCCAGCAGATGCAGAGCCTTGCCCCGCTCCAAAGCGCCGTCCATCGCGCTGGTCAGCGTCTGGTTGCGAAAAAACTCGCCAGATTCGATATCGTGGTCGATGCGCGATACGTCCATGCGCACTACGCGCCCCGATCCGATATTCAGGTGGCCGACTTCCGAGTTTCCCATCACGCCTGCGGGCAAGCCGACGCGAGTGCCGTGAGCTGTCAGCAGTGTGCGCGGATAGGCAGCCGTCAGTTCGTCATAGTAGGGAGTAGCGGCGAGCGCGATCGCGTTCCCTTCACGGACAGGCGAATAACCCCATCCATCGATAACAATCAAGGCAATTGGACCAGTTTGGTTGGCTAGAGGCATATTTTGGATAATCGGCACTAAGCGGTGTCAAGCTCACTATACGAGTGCAGCGGTGAAGGAGATTTTCTTTTCGCCAGAAGAAAAAGGCATTGAATGAGCCGGTTAGGCTTTCGGCTGCCAGTAGTCCGGATTCTCCTCCATATTGGGATCCGGTCGTTCCATCCAACGCTCTGGCCGGTGGAGCTCGCGGAATCCCACGCGCCGATAAAGCTCGTGCGCATCCCTGGTGGCCAGGACCCAGCGTCGAAAACCCTGCAAGTCGGGATGCGAGATGATTACTTCGGTCAGCCACTTTCCCAAACCCTGGCCACGGTGCTCATCAAGAATAAACACATCCGCCAGCCAGGCAAACGTGGCGTAGTCAGTGACCACACGCGCAAAACCCACCTGCCGGGGCTGTCCCTCAGCAGTCTCCTGGTAGATACCAAAGCAAAGGGAGTTGTCGATAGAACGCTGGACGACTTCGAGCTTCCGGCCGCTGGCCCAATAGGTTGAATTCGACAGATAGTCGTGGATGAGTGCGACGTCCAGGCTGGTACGATCTGTGTTGATACAAAAGCCGGTGCGCTGCCAAGCGGGATTCATTTCCAGGTCCTTAGGAGTAGTTCACCCTGTTCAAGCGGGTTTTATGAAAGTAGCTTCCCACTTAAAGATCTTGCTGACCTGCGCCCGCTCAGGTAGAAATGCCTGCGCCACTCTTCAAAAGACCACATCAGCAGAGTGGTTGCGGCAAGCGAGGCTACCAATCCGCCACCGCTTGAGGCCACATAATAAGACAAGTAGCCAGATGCCAGGGTGGTGCAGATCAGGCGCTGACTCCTGAACACTGGAGCAATCATTGGTTGCAAGAGGTTACCGGACATTGACGCCTCCTTCGCAATCTGTGTTGAAGTCATTTGGCCGTACCCTTCTTCTTCACGCTCCGCGCCGGCGCTTCAATTTGATAAAACGCAGCGCGACCCGGAAAGTTCGCCGCGCCGCGCAGATCTTCTTCAATGCGTAACAACTGGTTGTACTTTGCGACGCGATCGGTGCGTGACAGCGAACCAGTCTTTATCTGTCCGGCATTGGTTCCGACGGCCAGATCCGCAATAAACGGATCCTCGGTTTCGCCGGAGCGGTGCGAGATGACGGCCGTGCGCCTGTTGGTCCGGGCCAGTTCAATGCACTCGAGTGTTTCAGTTAAAGTGCCAATCTGATTGACCTTTATGAGGATAGAATTGGCAACGCCCAGTTCTATGCCCTTGCGCAAGAAAGCCGTGTTGGTCACAAAGAGGTCGTCACCCACCAATTGCACGGTGCGACCCAGCTCTTCAGTCAGCGTTTTCCAGCCGGCCCAATCATTCTCGGCCATGCCGTCCTCTATCGAGATGATCGGGTACTGATCGGCCCAACTCTTCCAGTACGCTACCATCTGATCAGCGTTCAGTTTGCGCTTGTCCGATTTTTTAAAGACATAGGCTTTGCCATCATAAAATTCGCTGGCCGCCGGATCCAAAGCGAGCAGGCAATCTATGCCGGGTTTATAACCCGCCTGGGTCACGGCCTCGAGGATTGTTTCAATCGCTTCTTCGTTTGAGCGCAGGTTCGGCGCAAACCCGCCCTCGTCCCCGACACTGGTGGCATAACCTTTCTTCTTCAGGACTGCTTTAAGCGTGTGAAAAATTTCCGCGCCCATGCGCAATGCCTCGCGAAAGGTAGCCGCCGCCACCGGCACTATCATGAATTCCTGAAAATCGACATTATTGTCGGCATGGGCGCCGCCGTTGATGATGTTCATCATGGGCACCGGCAGCGTGCGAGCGTTGGGCCCGCCGAGATACTTATAGAGTGGTACTTCGAGGTGCGCCGCCGCCGCCCGCGCCGTTGCCATGGAGACTGCCAGTAAGGCATTGGCGCCGAGCTTCGCTTTGGTGGGCGTGCCGTCGAGAGCTATAAGCGCCTGATCAAGTTCCGCCTGGTCCAGCGCATCGATCCCCTCGACGGCGGGGCCGATGACGAGATTTACATTATGGACGGCTTTCAAAACGCCCTTGCCGCCGAAGCGCTTCTTGTCGCCGTCACGCAACTCTACTGCTTCGTGCTCGCCGGTCGAAGCGCCCGACGGTACCGCAGCGCGACCAACTGCGCCGCCGCTCAAAGTAACTTCAGCTTCGACCGTGGGGTTTCCCCTGGAGTCCAGAATTTCGCGCGCCGATACTTGTTCAATGAAGCTCATGCAGGTTGTACGAACCCCCATCTGAATTAAAGATTAAAATGTCTAAGCGACTTTATCACGACGACGAAGCGGCAGGCATCTTGCCTGCCCCTGGAAGGGCCGCCGATTACCTGTTCCTTCGCTCTGCAAACCCAAAAGCCTAATGGGTGGTGCCCGCGTGCGTTGCCTCGGCTTGAGTTTCCGCAGCCTCGCTGGGCTCCGGCAATTCCAGCGAAACCCTCATCACACGCCGGCGCTCAACCCGCTCGACACGGAACAGCAGATCGTTGTAGGGCACCAGTTCCGCGGGCTTTAGCACGTGTCCGGCAACAGTCATGAGAAAGCCGCCGATGGTCGTGTAGCTCTCCGATTCAGGCACCGCCAGCTTGAGCTTACGGTTCAGATCGCGCACCGCGAGACCTCCATCAAGGAGGTATTTGCGCGGTCCGATTTCCTGTATCTGCTCGCGCACCTCTTCGTCATGCTCATCCGAAATTTCGCCCACAATCTCCTCGAGCAGATCCTCAAGCGTGATGATGCCTTCAAGCCCTCCGTGTTCATCGACGACGAAGGCAAAGTGAATCTTGGCCTTCTGCATTTGCCTGAGAACGTCTTCCAAACGAGCTGTGTCCGGGAGAAAAAGCGGGGGTTGGAGCACTTCTTCAAGCCGGAACTGCTCGGGCTTGAGAATGTAAGGCATCACATCCTTGCTATGAATGAACCCCACGACATCGTCGAGCGATTCTCTGTAAACAGGCAATCGAGAGTAGCGATGCTTACTGAAAGCTGCGGTGATGCCCTCCAGCGAACAGTCATTCGAGATTGCCGCCATCGCCGTGCGCGGTATCATTGCCTCGCGAACGAGCGTGTCCGAAAACTCGAAGACCCGGTGGATTAACCGTCGTTCTTCAGCGCGCAGATGTCCCTGGTCACGCGCGATATCCACCAACTGCCTGAGTTCGGCCTCGGTATAAACAGATGCGTGCTCGAGTGTTGAGCGAAGCCCCAGCAGATGACCCAGGTACGTGCCGGTCGTATTAAAGAGCCAGAGCGGCGCCTGGAACACGGTGGCGAAGAGCTGGAGCGGGCGAGCGGAAATAAGGGCTACGCGTTCAGCTCGTTCAAGGGCGATCATCTTCGGCATTAACTCGCCGAGCACTATGTGAAGGAAGGTTATAAGGGAAAAGGCAATTACGATCGCGAGTATGTGAGCGACTGTCGCCGCCCGTCCACTGGGCGCGATCATCGCTGCCAATGGCTCGAGGACCGCGGCAATCGTTGGTTCACCCGCCCAGCCCAGCGCCAGAGACGCGAGTGTAACTCCCAGTTGCGTGGCCGAGATCAGTAGAGTTGGGTTGCCGAGCAGGACGAGCGCGGCCCGGGCCTGCTTGCTGCCATTGGCTGCGCGAACTTCGAGTTTGGTGCGCCGCACGGAGACGAGCGCAAACTCTGCCGCCACAAAGTACGCATTTGCGGCGACCAGGGCCAGGACGGCAAATAACTTCAGAGAAGTTCCAGTGAGGGAGATCGATTCGTTGAGAAACAGTCCCACGCAACGAAAGGGAGCCACATAACTGTCAGATTCGATCATCGCTTAAACAGGAAGGGGAAGAACCAGCCGGTAAACTCGGGAATCATACCATGTCGCCTTGTCCCGATTAACAGGCCCCCTTTGGGACACACTTCTACGTAGGCTCGCGGAGCCGGCCTGCGGAGGTTAAAGCTGATTTTTAGAGTAGCTTCCAGGGATCGAAACGATTTCGTTCAGTGACCGGCAACGGCCCCGACCGCGCTGACTTTGACCGGGCGCTTGTCGTGCTTCAAACAAGCCCGCGCCAGGGCGTCTTCAACCCGGGGGGTTACGTTGCACTCTGGCTGGCGACAAACCGCGGCCAGTTCCGAAATCACAAGATACCGTGAGCGCTCGAGCATGCGCTGTTCACGAAATGACAGTGGTTTGGTGTGACTCAAGTAGGTCAGGTGCTTCAGCACATTGGCCACCTCAAAGATGTCGCCGGTCCGCATCTTGTCGGAGAAATCTTTAAAGCGATCTTTCCAATCGTTTGCGGGGGGTGAGAAATTATCTGCCAGAGTCTTCAATAGCAGTTCACACTCACCCGAAGAGATTGGGGCACGAAGACCAACTTCTGAAGCATTGGGGACCGGAACAAGGACCAGCGAATTGTTAGCAGCGAGACGAAGCGTGTAGAAGGGCAGCAAAGTAGCCCCTATTTGCTTCTGTTCAATCTGCTCGATGGTTCCGATCCCGTGATTTGGATATACGACCTTTTGGCCGATTCTAAAGCCCACCACAGCACCTCCATCGAATTTGCAAAAATCAGACTGCGCCGCACGCGCGGGTCTGGGGAACCCTTTTTCATGAGTGACGCTTGTACGTCGGAACAAATAGACTGTGACCCGAGTCTAGCAAGCGGTCTTCTCAAGCGTCAAGGCTTTCGATGGTCAATGGCTCCAAGTGAAAATAAGAGCAAAGTACGGGCTTGACAAAGCCTTTTTTGCGGAGGCGCTTTTTCTGCTTGAGGACCTTAGCAGTCCCAGGGGCCGCACGCTTCCAGCGTGCTTCAAGTCGCCTATGTCTCTCTGACCCCAGGGAACTCTGGACGGCGCTCGTCTCGCTGGCAGTTGTTTTAACTAAGCACCCGGGACGTCTTCAGGATGTTGATAGCCGAACCGGAGGTATGGGTTGGTTGTCAGCTTCGTGGTGGACTGCTAGGATCGGGCCAGGGCTGTTGTTAGAATCCATTTCGCCCGCGAGTAAACTGTCCAGTCCGAAATCTAAGCCGAGCGAACGGACGGCAACTAACCAGCTTCTAATTCTTCTCCATGGCACTTCTCAAGATCACAGACGCAAGCGGACGTCAATGGCAATACGATTTGACTCCGAAAACAACCTGCACCATCGGGCGCGCTCCCGACAATCTGGTTGTGCTCGATGATCCCCGAGCTTCGCGCTATCACGCTCACGTCACTTCCGCGGAGGACGGATCGTTTGTCATCGTGGATGGCCTGGTTATTAATGGCCAGCTCAAGAGAAGTGCTAACAAGGTATTTATTAATGGCGAGCCTCGTTACGAACAATCTTTGAAGGACGGAGATCGGGTGACCATCGGCGCCAGCACCCTGCGCTTTGAACAAAGGGCAGAGGAACGGACCGACGTTCGTTATGATGATAAGCCCCTGGGCCACACGCAATTGTTGATTTCCGCCAACGAGGTCATGAGTACCGTGCTCCATTCCAAGCCGGAAGTCGGACCAGCACGCGACAAGGTACTCGAGGCGCTGCAGCGAAAAGCGAATATTTTGGCGGCTCTCTACGAGATGAGTAAGACTCTCGGTTCCGTCTTTGATTTGAATGCAATTTTCGCGAAAGCGACGGACATTATTTTCAGGTCGACGCCTGCTGATAGGGTGGTGGCCCTGCTGGCCGACGTTACCAGCTCAGACAATTGGGAAGACGTTAAGCTGACGCCGATTGCCACACGCGCGCGCGACGAGAAGCTCGAGGCGCACGCGCGTAAGTTGACTATCGGACGGACCATCACCCGCAAGGTCATGAAGGACCGTGTGGCCCTGCTGTCGCAGGATGCGGCGGCGGACGAACAGTTCGCTGGAGTTGATTCGATAGTCTCCCAGGGTGTCCGTTCGACTATTTGCGCGCCCCTCGTGGCTGAGACGCGAGTACATGGCGCCCTGTACGCCGACAGGCTGGATCCATTTGCCTCATTTAAGCCGGACGACCTCGAGTTGATTAGCGCTGTCGCGGCGCAAACCGCAATCGCGGTCGAAAACGCGCGCGCACATGAACGTCTGGCGCGAGAGGAAGTGGCGCGCGCGAATTACAGCCGTTTTCTCCCGGAGTACGTCGTTAAGCAGATGCTTGAAAACCCGGATTCTTTCAAGCTGGGTGGCGTCAATCAGATAATCACGGTGCTGTTTGCCGACATTCGTGGCTTTACGCGCATCTCTGAGCATGCTCCCCCTGAGAAAATAGTCCAACTGCTCAACCGCTATTTCTCGGCGATGACGGATATCATTTTTGCTCATGGCGGAACTCTGGATAAGTACCTCGGCGATGGCTTAATGGCATTGTTTGGCGCGCCGACCACCACGCCTCAGGATGCCGCTAACGCCGTCAACGCTGCAGTGGCCATGCAACGGCGAATCATTGGCATCAACCAGGAATTGCGCGCCGAAGGATTGGCGGAAATTGGTGTCGGGATCGGTTTACATACTGGTGAAGCGACGGTGGGGTACATCGGTTCAGAACGGCGCTCGGAATACACCGCCATCGGGGATGTGGTGAATACGGCGTCGCGCCTGGAATCAAATTCCAGGGGCGGCGAGATTCTAATTAGCGATGCCACTGCGAAGTTGTCCCGCGGGCGGTACAAGCTCAAGACGCGTGAGCCGATCACGGTCAAGAACAGGCAACAGCCAGTCGTCCTATGGGAAGTCGATTGGCAAAAATCCAGCGGCTCGCTATCGGGCTCTGGCGAGAAAGTAGTCTCGAACTAAAACGCAGCAGAGCGTGCCTGGACAATGCCAGCGGCACTCAGTCAGTTCAGTGAACCAATGTCATTTTTTGGAAGAAAAACAAGATCGTTCCTGGGGCTGGCGGCTTTACGCAGTCTGGTCTCTGATTCCATGGCCATCGACATGGGGTCGGCGAGCACTATCATTGCGGTGCGTGGGCGGGGAATCGTCGTGGATGAACCTTCGGTTATTGCGATCGACAGGCTGAGTGGACAAGTGATCGCCGTCGGCAACGAAGCGCGCAAGATGCAGGGCCGCGAAGCGCGTGACGTATCCGTTATTGCGCCCCTGATTGACGGTGTGGTGGCGGACTTTGAGCGAACTCGTGCCATGCTGGATCATTTCGTCCAGCAGGCACGAAGCGGCATCTCGCACTTTAGTCGGCGGGCCATCATGAGTGTTTTGTCGGGTGTGACTCAGGTCGAACAGCGCGCCCTGCTGACTGCTGCCGAGGAAGCGCATATCGGCAGGGTCTACATGGTTGAAGAAGGATTGGCGGCCGCAGTCGGAGCGGGAGTTCCTGTGGATGACGCAACCGCAGCCGCCGTCGTAGACATTGGCGGCTGTACCACCAACGTCGCGGCGATTATCAGCGGCTCCATCATAAGCTCTCGCGCCGAACGTCTCGGTAGCTCGGATATTGATGCCGCGATCATGGACTTTGTGCGGCGGCATCGCGGTCTGACGATCGGCGTTGCCACAGCCGAGCGTTTAAAACTTGAGCTGAGTTCGGCTGTCGAGCCCGCTGACGCGCAGCGCAAAATCAACGTGCGGGGACGGGATGTGCAGACTGGAGCGCCGGGCGCAGTTGACGTCACGGCCGCCGAGGTCTATCACGTAACGCAGCCAATCATTCGGCGAATAGCCGACGAAGTCCGGGCCACGCTGACCGATCTGCCTGCCGAAGTATCTGGTGATATCTACGATCGAGGCGTAATTCTCACCGGTGGTGGCGCTTTGCTGGATGGCCTTGGTCCTTATCTCCAGAAGGAATTGGATCTGGTTATCCGGGTGGCGGACGAACCGCGCTTTGCGATTGTGCGTGGGCTTTCGCAGATGTTTGATGAGCCGCTTCTTCTCAGACGTGTGGCGCGTACTGAGACCCATTTACTGCTTGACCCGGAAAACATGGTTTTCGAGGAGTAGGGAAAGGGCTGGTGTTGCTTTTCTCGGGCTTTCGCAAATCTTTCCCTGTGTGCCAAAGAATTCAGCCCTGTTTTGAGAATTGAACCAGTCTAGCAGACTATCCGCGCCCCACTTCCGGGGAGCGTGGCTGCGCATTCCAGACTGAAGCTTGCGAATGGACCGGGTTTACGGTGCGCGAAGAGCAGCTTCACGATCAGGCATTCCGAATGAGTGTCAATTTCTTCAAACGTCAGCTCACCGTCGCGCGCGTTTACAGCATTCCCGTGCGCATAGACTACCGCTGGTTCGCAGTTTTTGCTTTAAGCGTGTGGCTGGTCGCGAGTAACTTGCACAGTTCTCCCATTCAACTTCCCGGCATGACCCTGCCTCCGGTTGACTTGCTAACGGCCTGGACTCTCGGAGTTATCACGACGGCAGCTCTCTTTCTGTCGGTGTTTGGACATGAGTTGTCGCACGCACTGATGGCGCGGGCCGAAGGCATTGAAATAGAAGAGATCGTGCTGCATCCGTTTGGCGGATTGGCCCGCATGAAGACGCAGCCGGAAAATCCGCAAGCCGAGTTCAGAATTGCCGTCGCTGGGCCGGCGGCGAGTTTTCTTTTTGCTGTGCTGGCCATTCTCGGGGCCAAGATTGCTTCGCTGGGCAACTACCACTCTACCGTGACTGTTTTCTTTCTGGTGGCGGCGGGCAACTTGCTGCTGGCGATTTTCAATCTCTTTCCCGGCTATCCGCTTGATGGCGGCAGGGTCCTGCGAGCTTTGCTTTGGCGGCGTAGCGGAAACATGGCGGAAGCCACCAGGATGGCAGGCATCTGCGGGGTGCTGGTCGCTGCTGTCCTGATCTTGTTTGGCATCTACATGGCGGTAGCGCCTAACTTCCGCGCCTATTTCATGGGACTGTGGTCGGTACTTGTCGGCCTCTTTTTGTTGGATGCCGCATTGGCTGTAGTGCGGCATGGGCGCAACCTTACGTTGGCCACGGTCGCCGATGTGATGTCCCCTCCCTTTTCTCTTGAGCCTGACGTTCTGGTGAGTCATTTCATCGACGCCATTCTTCCCTTGCATCCGCAGGCCAGCTTCCCAGTGGCTCTTGACCGGAAGTTGTACGGGATACTGACGCTTCAGGATCTGAAAGAATTGCCGCGCGAACGCTGGCGCGACCGGCGCGCTCGCGACGTAATGCGTCCCATTGCCGCAGATCTGTTCATTGCTCCGCAGGTAATGCTCAGTGATGCGCGCCAGATTATGCAGAGCAACGGGATCGGATCGCTGGCAGTGGTGGACGAAAGGGGACAACTCGTAGGGTTCCTCCAGAATGGCACGCTGCGAACTTCAAAAGAACGACCTCCAGGGCCGGTTTCAAATAAATCAACTCAGGGCCGGCAATAGTAAGGGACTGAAAGCCTTAGCCCGCGACCAGTTTCTCCGGGCAAGCGAAAAGCGCCGCTGGACTGGGTCGATGTCTATTCTAACTATTGCCAGCAGAGGCTTTTTTCGCGATAATCCAAGCGGAGTTATCGTTAGCTGGTCCTGTAAGAGTCAGTTAGTCGGAGCAAGGCCCCACCTGTGGCCGTTGCGTTTGGGCTTTCTGACAGCGGACAAGCTGTAGGCAACCAACCAAATGAGCTTAGAAGGCAGGTCAGGATTGCGATTGTCGATGGGAGCGATTCAATTGTCGGGTCATAAATCGCAAATCGCAAACACGATTTTTGTCGATGCTGCTAGCACTACCATACACCGAATTCCTGGGAAGACTCGCTGAGCCGCGTAACATCGCGGACATAGTAATTGTCTTCCTGCTGGTGTATGGAGTTTTGAGACTTGTTAGAGGCACCCGTGCAGCTCCCATGGCTGCCGCGATTGCCGCCCTGGCTCTCCTCCGCTGGTTTTCCCGCAAACAAGATCTAGCTACCCTTGAATTCGTCCTGAGTGGAGCTTTGCTCTACATCGGCTTCGCTATCATTGTGCTTTTCCAGGCAGAGATTAGGCAGGCCCTGACGACCTTTGGGAATCGCTTTCGACTTCCTTTGACCCGCCGTCACCGGGGCCAGTTTGGCGAAGGTGTCTATGACGAGATAGTGCTGGCGGCGACGACGCTTGCTTCGGTGAAGACCGGGGCATTGATCGTGATTGAACGCAATGTGGGTTTGAAGAATGTGACTGACGGGGGCGTGAAGCTGAATGCTGAACTGAGTTATGACTTGTTGGTGAGCATCTTTAATCCTGCGGCGCCATTGCATGATGGAGCAGTTGTGATCCAGAGCCATCGCATTGCCGCCGCTTCCTGTTTCCTTCCCCTTACTCTGAACCCGCGGTTGTCCAAGGATCTTGGTACCAGACATCGTGCTGCCATTGGGGTTACCGAAGATACCGATGCGGTCGCGGTGGTGGTCTCTGAGGAGACAGGCTTGATTTCTTTTGTGCAAGGGGGTCAGATCAAGCGTGGTCTCGACGCCACTAAGCTGCGGGCCGCAATCTTCCAGGCCCTGGAAGTTCCGGTTAAGAAAGAGAAGTCGCGCGACAAAATTCCGGATTCCGAGGCGGAATCGGAGGAAGTTGCATCTGTGTAGGCGCGAACTGGCGTGGCAGAATACCGATCGATTGCGAAGACTTCTGGTTGCCCTGGAGGCTTTCAATTCAGGAGCTGCCTGGGAATTCCGAGATTAATAGTCGGAAAGGCGCAAAGCAACCTAAAATCAGATAGCTATGCCAATGCAAGATAATGACGATCTGCAATACAAGGTTCCGCAAGCGCCGGGGATGCTGGAGCGCTGGCTGCGCAGAATTTTTGTTGAAGACCTGGGTACCAAACTGCTGGCCCTGGGAATAACGCTGGTGCTCTGGTTTTCCGTCACCGGCCAAAGAAAGCCGATGACCAAGCGCATCGCGGGAGTCCAGCTTGGCTTTGTGCACGCCGATGATCTGGCCATCAGTAACGACCCGATCAACAAAGTCGATATCACTTTGACCGGCAGTAATGACCAATTGGCACAAATCAATCCACTGGAATTATTGGCGACAGTCACTCTGAGTGACCACCTCACCGGTGATCGCGTGATCAGGCTGTCGCGGGACCGCGTGAAGCTTGATCTCCCCGAGGGCGTCAGGATTGAAGGTTTCCAGCCCGCAATTGTGACCGTGCGACTGGAGCCGATAGTTGAGCGGCAGGTGGACGTCAACTTGAAATTCGAAAACGTCGTGGCGGAAGGCTATGAAGTCTATTCGGCTACCGCCAATCCGGCGAAAGTCCGAGTGCGTGGTCCTGCCAGCATCGTCAACGGAATCAAGCAAGCAACCACCGAATCAATCTTACTGGACGGCAAAAACAGCAGCTTCGATCTCAGTCAGGTGGCGATTGAAGTACCCGATCAAAAGGTGGAAATACCTGACGGACTGGTGCAGGTACATGTAGAGATTGGCCAGCGCGCCGTTGAGAAGAGTTTCGACAATGTCGCCGTGCAATCAGCTGACGGCGCGCGTTTACACCCTCAGGTGGCGTCGGTGAGGTTGTCCGCTCCAGCCTCGGTTTTTGCTGAGCTCCGCGCTGAACAGATCCGCCTGGTATTGATTGATGTGGCCGGCGACTCCCAACCGGACCTCGCACATTCCTTTAAGCTCGAGGTGCCGCCCGCCCTGCAAAACAAAATCAGGATAGTCTCAGTCAAGCCCTCCAAATTTCTGCCCGCAGCCAGGTAGAACCAGTCTCCAACATGGCAAAATTATTTGGGACAGATGGAATGCGCGGCCGTGCGGGGGAGTTCCCGCTGGATCCGGCTACCATCCGAGTGCTCGGCTCATCATTGGCGGCACACTTACGCGAGCAGACCGGCGATCGACCTCCATTGATCGTGATCGGCCGCGATACCCGCGAGTCAGGGGCTTGGATCACGCAGGCCTTTATTGAAGGTGCGCGTGCCGGCGGCGCGGTCTGCGAATCGGCGGGGGTGATCACTACACCCGGAATAGCTTTTTTGGCTCGCACCCTGCCTGCAGACGCCGGTGTTGTCATCAGTGCCTCGCACAATCCATTTCAAGACAATGGTGTGAAGATATTTTCGCCCTCGGGAAAGAAGCTCGAAGACACCATCGAACGATTGATCGAAGCGGATATCAACTCCGAAAGAAATCGACGCCAGGAAAACGTTCCCGAGAAAGTGGTTTTCACAACCAACGAAAGTGACGCCGGCCGACTACGGGCGCACTACATAGACTTTTTGGCCGAAGACATTGCCCGGGGCCTGTCCTTGAGTAACCTGACGATGGTTGTCGATTGCGCGAATGGAGCGGCGTCAACAATCGCGCCGGAACTGTTCACCCGTCTGGGGGCAAGGGTCCTGGCGATTAATAATCAACCTGACGGACGTAACATCAATCTAAATTGCGGTTCACTGCATATTGAAGCAGTGCAGCAGGCCGTTTGTGAACAGCACGCGGATCTGGGCGTTGCCTTTGACGGCGATGCTGATCGGGCGTTGTTCGTGGACGCGAAAGGCAAGTTCGCTGATGGCGATGCAACGCTGTGGGTACTGGCCAAGCACCTGCAAGCGCGTGGCGGGCTCAAACACGGGATGGTTGTGGCTACCGTAATGAGCAATATTGGCCTGGAAATAGCCTTGCGTTCGCTGGGAGTGGAGATGGTCCGAAAGGATGTTGGTGACAAATATGTCCTTGAGGAGTTGCTGCGTACCGGAGCCAGCCTGGGAGGCGAACAGTCGGGCCACCTGATATTTCCCGAATTGAGCCTGGCAGGCGATGGCCTGATCACGACGTTGTGTCTGCTGCGGACCATGGCCGAAGAAGGCAAGATGCTTAACGAACTGACTGCAGGTCTTGATCGCTACCCACAGGTACTTGTAAACATCCGGGTAAACGAGAAAAAACCTTTCGACGAGATGGAAAAGGTACGTCGTCTGGCTCGGGAAATCGAAGCGGAACTGGGCAACAAGGGACGGCTCTTGCTTCGCTATTCGGGGACAGAGTTGCTCGCTCGCGTGATGATTGAAGGGCAGAATCAGGACGAGATCGAAGCTTACGCCAACAATCTGGCCCAGGCCATCAGGGCAGAGATTGGTTCCGCTTGAGCAAGCCAGTATGCAATTTGTACATGGATTCCTCTATAAAATTTACACCATCGAACGCTCGCTCCAGTGTCCCTGACTTGCTTCAGGAGAGCTTGCCAACCAAGTGTCCCTGCAAAAGCAGCTCGTGAGAAATAGGCGGGTGACCCTCTTCTTGAACGGCACAAGCGTTGCGAGCCATGGTGCGGGGCAAGAGAGACGGTTGGTGAAACCTCCGTCTCAAGTGGTTGCTGGGGTGAGGACAGTGACCACGAATCTGAATGGGCGCGAGCACACCAACGCTTGCGCCCGTTCGCTTTTGCGCAGGGCCCCATCCTGCTTGTCAGCTCCAATACCTAAAACAACTCATCTGCGTGATACAATTTGCGTCTATCGTTAACTCGATGAAATTGCCCTGCTTCATCAGCAATGAACATCAGCGAGTATCGGCACGCATTCGCCTCATTTAACTCGTCGCTCGAGCTCCTTCGTTACCAGTCTCATGTTGGACTGACTCCGGAAGTCAATGCTGACGAAATCTTCGATGAGCACCGGAGCCTGTTTTCCATCGAGTCCATCAGCGAGTTAAGGACCCTGCTTGATCAGACGCCGGCAGATTTCGGCACCGAGGTCAGGGCCTTGCAGCGCCTGCTGGACGCGGTTCAAAGCAGGCAGGTTGAGCTTCGAAACTGTGACCTCACTGCGGAACTCGCCCGCTGTGAATCAGCCACAGTGATTCACTGGATGGGTCGGCAAATTGGACTGGCGGAAGTTCCGGCGCGCCTGGCAAGTGCACCGGCGAACCAGCGTCACGAACTCGGGGCCCGTTGGCTTGATGCCCTTGCAACTTGTGATGGACTGCGATTGAGTTGGCGGGACGCTCTGAATGAATCGGCTCGTGTGCTGGGCTTTCCTTCCTATTATCAACTCAGGTTAAAGAGCAGCTGGACAAAGTCACACGGTCTGCAGCAGGCGGCGTTTCTAATCCTTGAGCAAACTGAATCCGACTACAGATCGGCCCTGAAAAATCTTGTCAGCCGTGAACTTCCGGAGCGCCGTCTCAACGAATTTGACTACACGGACTGGCCCTATTTGGCTCATACAGTCTGGCTCGATGAATATTTACCCTCCTCGAAACTCGTGCGGACTCACTCTGAAACCGTGAGAGGGATGGGGATCCGTCTGGACCAGCAAAAGAACCTTGAGCTTCACCGGGGTGCAGTGTCTTCAAAAAAGGCCGCGGTCTGCTTTCCTGTGCGGCCACCCTTCGACGTCAGGCTGGCCCTTGCGCCGGATGGTGGATCTGCTGAGTTTCTCCGTGGCCAGCAACAATTCGGAAAGGCTCAGCACTTTGCATGGTGTTCAAAAGACATCACCCGACGTTATCCGGAATTTATCTATTCGTCCGATACTGCCACTGCAGATGGTTTCGGCTACTTATTCAAATATCTGGCTCTTGATCTTAGGTGGCTGCTGGAATTCCTTCCCGAGATTGGAGGCGTTTGGGCCGGAAGAATTGCTAAAGATGTAGGCCTGCAATTGTCCCTGTCTCTGCGTACTCTTTGCGCGGCCGTCCTATTTGACCCGCACCTTTACGATGAAGCTCAGTCGTCCGAACAGTTGCAGGCGACCTACGTAGCCTTGTATGAACGGGCCACATCTTTATCAATGCGTCCCGAACTCTTTCTGCGCAATTTGGAGCACGGTCTGCGATCCGAATGTAAATTGCGCGGGTTGGCGTTTTCCTTCAGTCTGCGTGAATATTTGCGGGTGCGTTACGGCCACCGGTGGTGGGGGTCACGTAAAGCCGGTGACGAGTTGATCGATTTGTGGAGCACAGCGTCACAATATTCAGTTGAAGAGTTGACGTCGTCGATTGGTTTTGGCGAGCTGAATTTTGATCTGCTTGCCGAGTCAATCAGGAGTGCGCTCGGTGGGGCCTGATCAAATGCTAAAAATTCGAGTCAGACTCAAATCGAAGGCCACGGAATACGAGATAAAAGTTGGCCCAGGATTACTGAGTACGGTTGGTAAGGAACTCCAGCGATGCCTCAGCTCGAAATCCCGACAGGCAATAGTTATTTCCAATCGACGAGTTTTTGGTCTCTACGGGGAGGCCACGGTTAAGAGCTTGCGCGAGACCGACCTGCGTGTGTCCCGACTGCTCCTTGGGGATGGCGAGCAATTTAAGTCACTCAGCTCGCTCAGCAGGGTACTCAACTCTTTTGGTGAAATGGCCCTGGAGCGCAACGATGTTGTAGTCGCGCTGGGGGGTGGCGTGATCGGCGATCTGGCGGGTTTTGCCGCCGCTGTCTACTTGCGCGGGCTACCTTATTTTCAGGTCCCGACGACTCTCCTAGCGCAGATCGACTCTTCGGTTGGAGGCAAAACGGCAATCAACCTGCCTCGAGGTAAAAACCTCGTGGGAGCTTTTCATCAACCGAGCGGAGTGGTTATCGACACCGCGACCCTCGAAAGTTTACCGCCCCGCGAACTTACTTCCGGTTGGTGCGAGATGGTCAAGCACGGTGCCGTAGGTTCTCGCCCGTTGTTCCAAAAAACATTGGCGTATCTTGGTGCCCGCCGTCAACCAAAGCCAGGCACTGGGAAGAAGTTAGCATCCCTGATTGCCGGGCACTGTGCTTTCAAGGCCGCAATCGTGGCCGGCGACGAACGTGAAGCCCTGGGACGTACCGATCGAACTTCACGACGGATTCTGAATTTTGGACATACGGTCGCTCATGCTCTGGAATCTGTAACTCAATATCGCCGCTTCCGGCATGGGGAAGCTGTGGGCTATGGCATGCTCGTCGCTGCTGAGATGTCGAAAAGTCTGGGCTTGCTGAAGTCTTCAGAGTTAGAATTGTTACGGTGCGCAGTGCGACTCTGTGGAGCATTGCCTGCCGCCGAAGATCTCGACCAACAGAGAATAATCAAAGCGATTAGCCGGGACAAGAAAAGCGTCGCCGGCGAAATTCAATGGGTGCTGCTTGAGCAAATAGGACGAGCGCGTATTGTGAGCAGTAGAGACATTCCGCCCGCGGTATTGCGGATGGCGCTGGGCCTCGTACTGGGAAACAAGCAGTCGTAAGAGAGCGGCGGGGACCTGTTTATGAATAAGAGATCGCTGAATAGTTGGGAAGCAAGGCGTGGCGAGCGTGGTGGATCGCGGATCAAGTTCCTGATTGTGCTTCTGGTCATCGGACTGACGGCCTATGCGGGCTACCTCTATCTCCCGGTACAGTTCGACGCCATGCGTTTTAAGGACCTGATGCAGCACGATGCCGACGTTGCGGCAACCCAGGGTTATCCGATTACCTGGGTAACAGATCAGCTCAAGAAGAGTCTCAGTGAGTACAATATTCCCGCCAATGCGATCATCACGCCGAGTCAACAGGACAATCGCATGTCCGTCAGAGTGCAGTACACGCGACCCATTGAATTCTTTGGCTACACTTACAAGTATGAGTTCGATGAAACTGCGAGAAGTACAGCCTTCCTGACTGTAAAGTGACTGCTGATCCAGCTAATGCTGGGTGCTGTCCAGAAAGGCTTTTAGTTTTCGGGATCGTGAGGGGTGGCGGAGCTTTCGCAGCGCCTTGGCTTCGATCTGCCGAATGCGCTCGCGGGTGACCGCGAAATGTTGGCCCACTTCTTCAAGCGTATGCTCTGAGCCGGTTGAGCCGAGGCCAAACCGCATCTTAATGACCTTCTCTTCGCGTGGCGTCAACGTCGCCAGCACCTCGTCGGTTATTTCACGTAAATTGGAAGCAACGACGGCGTCTGCTGGATTCAGAATCGAACGATCTTCGATAAAGTCGCCCAGATGGGAATCCTCCTCTTCGCCGATGGGAGTTTCCAGTGAAATCGGCTCCTGGGCAATCTTCAGGACTTTGCGGACCTTGGCTACGGGAATGTCCATCTTGCCCGCGATTTCTTCGCTGGTTGGTTCCCGGCCCAGTTCCTGCACCAGCGAGCGCGAAGTGCGAATAAGTTTGTTAATCGTTTCGATCATGTGGACGGGGATGCGAATTGTTCGCGCCTGATCCGCAATGGCCCGGGTGATGGCCTGGCGGATCCACCACGTGGCATAGGTAGAAAACTTGTAGCCGCGCCGCCACTCAAATTTATCTACAGCCTTCATCAACCCAATATTGCCTTCCTGTATCAGATCCAGGAACTGCAAGCCTCGATTCGTGTACTTCTTGGCGATCGACACCACCAGGCGCAAATTGGCTTCGACCAGTTCGCGCTTGGCCTGGCCCGTCTGCTGCTCGCCGATGGTGATCGCAACCAGCGAGCGCTTGATCTCAACCGGTCCCACATTGTGTTCTGCTTCAGTTCCGGCCAACCGTTTCCGGGCGGCCGCGATGCGGCGCTTATACTCCTTTTGCTCGTCCGGTTTGAGGCGTTTCTTGTTGAGTCTTTCCGTGAAAATATCGATTTCACGCTCGGCGGCCCGCACCTCAAGTTGCACGGATCTAATGGCATTGATGAGGCGCTGGCGACTGCGTTCCGTTAGATTCAGGCGACCAATTTCCTGGGCTATCTCAAGGCGCGCGCGAGCCACCTTGCGGCGCAGCCGGGTAAGCTTTTTGCTCTTCTTGCCCCGCGAAATCTTTTGTTCAACTTGTAGTTTTTCCCATTCCTTCAAACCCAGCTTGTAGAGTTTGCGGATGTTTTGAATGCCCTCGATAGTCCAGGCCTTGTATTCGTCGGCTTTGTCTTCGTCTCCGGTGAGTTCAGCCTGTTCCGAGAAGGTTACTATTTCCCGTATGTTCGCGCTGCCGGCTTCGAGCTCTTCACCGATGCGCAAGAGCTCTTTGACGGCGATGGGAGACCGGCCAATCGCTTTCCTTGTCTTGAGTTGACCCCGCTCGATACGTTTGGCGATCGCTACCTCGCCTTCCCTTGTCAGCAAAGGAACGACACCCATTTCGCGCAGGTACAGGCGCACGGGGTCGTTTGTCTTTTCCATTGTGCCGGCGGACAGGTCGAGCTCGACGTCCTCATCCGGGGTCTCGTCGTCATCGTCAGGAATTATCGCTGCGGCCTGTTCCAGTAGTCTTTCATCATTGTCAGAGACAGAAATATTTGAGCCTTCAAGCTTCTGCAGGACATCTTCGATATCTTCGGCCGAGACCACGTTGTCCGGCAGCTCTCGATTCAGATCGTCGAAAGTCAGAAATTTCTTGTCGCCTCCAATCTCCAGGAGGCGTTCCATGACATCGTCACGATCCTTGTCATTAATACTCAAAGGCTGATTTCCCTGCACGGTTGAATTGATTGACACCCTGAGACTATGGAAACAGTTCGTAAAAAAAAATTCTCTCTCTCCGGTCAAGCCGAGAACGACATTTGAAGTGAAAGGGGCGGGCGTGCACTGCGCTTGCCGACCCGAAGTTCCTACCTGGCTTGCAGCGCTGCCTCTGCTTGAGGAAGAAGCGCGTTGCGTTTCTTCTGCAATTCGATTTGCTCGAGTGAGAGCTGGGCCAGTCGAGGCTCGTCACCGTTTCGTTCAGCGGCCGCCAGCTCAGTCTTTAGTTCGTTTATGCGTCGCTCTACTTTCATCAGCTGCAAAGTGTCAATGCACCCTTCAGCGAGTTGCCGGCGACTCTCTGTAGACTGGTTCTCGGTCAGCAGAATATCGCTCATTAACAACATTGGCAGAAGCTCAGCGGCCGTCTCATCGCCCTGGGTTTTTTGACTCAGGGTCTCGTAATCGAGCGGCTCACCCTCGCGCAGCATCTCCTGCAAAGCCCTGAACAAACCCGCTGTGGGCAGGTCGGCCCAATCCTCAGCATCCAGCCGGGGTAAAATATCTGCCCGCAGAGTCTCATCTGCAAACAGCAATTCAAGCAAACGTTGTTCGGCTACGGTCGGCTTTAGTTCCGCGCCCCCGCTGATTCTTTTTCGCAGTTCGCCCGCCGGCGCGCTGCCTGATCTGACGGCATTCCAAAGCTCTCGTTTGAGCGCAGCGTCGCCAATCCGGAGCGCATCAATGGCGATGTCAAAATATTCACGCTTCTGTATCGCGCTGCGCACCGCGCGAACATAAGGAAGAACTTCTTCTACCGCTTCAGCTTTGTCTGCTGGACGATGAAGATTGCGATCGGTTACGGCCTGATCGATAACAAATTGGATGTGGGGTTGTGCGTCTCCACGGAGGCGTTGATATTCGCTCAAGCCCTGTTGTCGAATGAATTCATCGGGATCAGCCTTGTTCGGGAGTACCAGAACTTTCACCTCGAGATCCTCGGGCAAAAGAATCTCAATAGCACGTTTTGCAGCCTGCACACCGGCGCGGTCCCCATCATAATTGACGACTACTTTGCGCGCAAATCGACCTAAAAGCTTCGCTTGCTCTGTCGTCAACGCGGTGCCCAGACTGGCCGCTACATTGCGTACGCCGAACTGGTAAGGAATGATCAGGTCAAGAAATCCTTCAACCAGGATAGCAAATCCCTGCCGTCGAATGTCCTCGCGCGTCAGATTAAGTCCGAAAAGGTTCCGCCCCTTTACATAAGCTGCAGTCTCCGGAGAGTTGATGTATTTGGCGCCCTCGTCGGGCTTCAGAGTGCGGCCACCAAAGGCTATGGGTCTGCCCTGAATGTCCATCACCGGAAACATTAAGCGTCCGCGGAAACGATCGTACGAGCCGCCATCCTCTTTCTTTACTACCAAGCCGCTGCGGTCAATTTGCGTTTGGGTGGCGCCTTTCTGTCTCAGGTAGGATGAGAGAGCTTCCCAGCTATCGGGCGAGTAACCGAGGTGAAAAGTCTGGCGCGTCTCGTCCGTGATTTCGCGCTTAGCGAGATATTCACGCACCACCCGGGTCTCCGGGCCACCGAGCTGTAACTGTTGTTCCCACCATTCGAGCGCCCACTTATTGAGCTCGATAACCTCCTCTGCCTCCTGTCGTTTGGCTTCGAATCGGTTATCGTCAACCAGTCTCGGGAGTGGGACACCGGACTTTTCGGCTACGATTTTTATTGCTTCCGGGAAAGACACGCTTTCGAGTTCCATCACAAAGTTAAAGACCGAGCCACCTTTATGACAACCGAAGCAATAGAAGATCTCCTTGGCCGGGCTGACTGAGAACGAGGGAGTTTTTTCTTTGTGAAAAGGGCAGCAAGCCATCCAGTTTGCGCCCTTCTTCTTGAGCGGCACATAGTCCTGGATGACGCGCACGATGTCTGTCTGGCGCCGCAGGTCGTCGATGAAGGTTTGTGGATAACGCATTACCTGAAAATCGAATCCCAGTCAGGTCAACTATTGTCCTGCGGCGAGAATGTTTGCGCAAATCCATTCCCACACAAAGGCCGTTACGGCTCGTGAGAATGGTATACGTTACCGCGGCTTGGATATCCTGCTGAGTAAATTCAGTCAAACCTCAGTACGTCCACGATCTCGCCGCGAAATTTCCTTAGCGCCAGCTGCACGCGCGGGTCTTGTGCGGCCGCGGCGCGCAGGGTCTGTTTCTCACGACGCTCTTCCTCTTCCTGCGATAACGGCAGATCATCGCGAACGCTGTCGTCCCTGATTGCGATGCGCACGCCTGTTTCTTTCCCCGTGACTTCCAGGCAGGCGTCGCGAATTAACTTTACATTCTCACTCTTGGCGAGCGTGTCGCGCAGGTGTTTAGCATCCGGAGCAAACTCAATATAGAACTCATTGCCTTCGATACGCGTCAAACGCGCGCCTTCGAGCGCGGTTACCAGAAACATTTTACGTTTCTGTTCCAGGGACGACTTGATGCGTTCAATTTCAGAATCGGTGCCGGCGCTGCCGGCCGCAATTTCACTGCTGGCCGGTGCCGAAGCTGTCGCCGGTCTGGCTCCCAGATGGCCAGTCCCTGACGCCGCCGTCGCAGAGAGCATGTTCGGGATCTCCGGATCAACGGCGAGCTTTACCGCCGTAGCCCCGGATCCACTCGAACTTCCCCTCGTGGATGAGCCTGCTTTGGGTGTCCCGCCCGCAGGACCGGGGCGACCGGCGCCGCCGGTAGGTGCGGGTGTCGCCGAGCGGGCTGGCGGCTGTCCTGTGCGCAATGACTCTTCAAGGGCGCCGATCCTCTCGATGAGATCATTGAGCGGCTGCAGTCGTTGCATCTCCATCAACTTCACCAGTCCGATCTCCAGTTGGTAGCGCGGATGCGTCGAGGTCTTGAATTTCGTTTCAGTCTCTGACAGTGAATGGAAGAAACGGACCAGATCCGATTCAGAGAAAAGCGCGGCCTGGCGATCGAGTTCGCTACGTTCACAAACGGCCGATTCCAGCAGTTCATCGCTGCCCGCTACCTTGGCTATCAGAAGATCGCGGAGATGGGCCAGCAGATCGCGGCAAAAGTTTCGCAGGTCGTAACCGCGCATGACCAGATCGTCGACTACCGCGAGGGCCTCAATAGGTTTGTGTTCGGCGATGCCAGTGATGACGCGCGTCAAAAGGTCCGTACCCGCGACGCCGAGGGCCAGCTCCACGTCTTCCTTCCCGATCTTCTCCCCGGCAAAACTGATGACTTGATCGAAAGCCGACTGGGCATCCCGCATCGACCCCTCGCCGGCGCGGGCAATCTCGCGCAGCGCCTCCTCGGGAATTGAAATCTTTTCCGAGTCGGCGATCAGGCGCAGGCGTTCCAGGATTTTCGCGGTGGCGATCGTGCGAAATTCAAACTGCTGGCAGCGCGAGAGTATGGTGTCGGGGACTTTATGCTGTTCCGTAGTGGCCATGATGAAGACGACGCGCGGCGGCGGTTCTTCGATGGTTTTCAGCAGGGCATTGAAGGATGGCGTTGACAGCATGTGGACTTCATCAATGATAAAAATCTTGTAGCGATCCCTGGCTGGAGCAAAGCCAATCGAGCCGATAATTGTTTCGCGTACGTTGTCGATCCCGGTGTGTGAAGCAGCATCGATTTCCTGGACGTCGATTGAGCGACTGTCAGAGATTTCCCGGCACGAAGGGCAGGCATCGGGATCGTCCATACGACAGGGAGCCGCTGTCGGCGCTTGTGCCTTGTGACAGTTCAAGGCCTTGGCCAGCAAGCGAGCAGTTGTAGTCTTGCCGACGCCCCGCGCGCCTGAAAACAAGTAGGCATGATGCAGGCGATCGTGCTCAATAGCATTGCGCAGGGTGCGCGTGATGGGTTCCTGGCCGGTTACCTCGGCAAAACTCTGCGGCCGCCATTTGCGGGCGATGACTTGATACGACATGAAATTATTTAGCTTCTGGTTGTCAATCTATGAGCTTCACTGGCCCTGCTTTAGACTGGTTGGAGGATAGGCCTGCAAAAGTTTCCAGGCAATGACGGCGCTGCCATTGCTGTCCTTTCGCACCACCCTGAGCGCTACCAGTACGTCTGTTCTTTCATAATCGATTGAGCGAAGCAGGTAGGTGGTGTTTTCCCGTACCGGTACCCTTCTTTGATAGATCAAGCCATCAATGTCTACGCCATCCTTTTCCCAGAAACGCCTGGCTTCGGCACGCGCCTTTGATTCCCTGTCCGGCGGTTCATAACTTGAGAGAAACCGCGCCCTGGGATCATTCAGCGTGATCGAGTCAATCAATACGTCACCCAGACTGGTCAACATCCCGTAGGCAGCACCGGCAAATCCCACTGTCAGGTGATCCTGCTCCAGTTCGATGTCCGAGCCGTAGCCGTAGGCGTGGGTCAGGTTGGTGAACGAATAGTACGAGCCGCCGCCTCGTATCTTTGGTTCGGTCGCGGCTGGATTGATCGTTCTGTCATAGATCTCTCGCGGCAGCAGGCGAATCAGCCCCGTATTCTTGAGCCGCAGAAAGGCAGCGAAAGTCAGGCGATCGAATTCAGAGGGTGCGAGCAGTCCTTCTCTTATCACGCGATCTTCTCGGGCTGCCTGGTTCCGGTTCCTCCCGATCGTTTCCTCATACCTCTGCTCCGCCGTTTTCTCATTCAAGATGGGCGCTGACTCGGGTAAGTCGGGCATGCCCTGGGCGAAGGCAGCCGTCCGGGCGAGGAAAAGAGCGAGACCGCAAAAAATCAAGAGCAAAAACGTTCTCATAATTCTTCCCCTTCCCTATTTCAAACAGAGACTTTAGCAGAGTGAACGTTATGCCGACAATATGCGCGCGACGAGGGGTCCAAAAACAAAAAAGCAGCAACTGTTTTCGATCCAGCTGCCGCTTTTCTGCTTCGATTTGGCCAGACTCCGGACTTACCCGCAACACACGCTGCCGTCGCTACCGTTGCTCCGTTCCCGGCCTGGCGGGGTTCGCAAGGCTAGCGTTGTGCGGAGCCCGAAGTCTGATAACTTTTCAAACGTCTTTGATCGCTGCTTTTCGGGGCCGGTACTCCGGATGCGAAAAGCCCGAGGCAATTCTGAGCTAATTAACCAACGATCGCAAATCGGCAGCACGCAATCCCCAATGCCTTATATCTGTGTTTTGCGATGCGCGAACATTCGCAGTAATCCATTGATAGCCAGGTGCAACAATAGATAGGCGATCAGCGCAATCACCAAAGGCAGCAGCAGCGTGTGGCCGCCCTGTACCGTAGGACTGGCAACAATCCCCTTGAACGGCGCGTAAAACGGATCGGTCACCGCAACAATGAACTGAACAAAACCGGCGCTGCTTCTCGCGGCCAAAAGGGCAAGCAGAAAGCGCATCAACAGCAACCCGTAGATAACATAAAAAATGTAATCTACTACTTGCGAGATGCGCGCCAGTCCACGTGATCGCTCGACCTCGCGTTCAGTGTCAACGACTTCATCGACCGCTCGGGCGCGAAATTGGCCGGCAACTTCATTAATGCGTTGCGATTCGCCGGGCGGTGGAGCCTGCGCAGCCCGATCTGCAATTTCGGCGTTTACTTCACCCTCGACCTGCGCCTTGACTGACTGGTGCTGTACCGAGCGGCGCGCTTCCTCGTCGACCAATTTCTCGTCATCCATATGATTCCCCAGTGGCACCTATTTTAGGTGCCGTTAAATCCGGTCCGCATTCGTCTAATACCGGCATCGGGAAACTTCCCGGTTTTCTTCACCGCCGCCAGCACGCTTCTTGCTTCAGCCAAAGTAGACCCGGCGTATACGGCCATGAATCGGTGTTGGGAGCTCGTATTCGAATAAAACAGGGTCTCGACGTCGGCACATCTGGACGTGAATACTTTGTTGGTGGGGAACAAAGACTGGGCAGCAAGGCGCTCGCTCTCAGGGACAAACACTTCGCAATCCTGATCGCTCTTGCCTACGCTTTTCAACATGACCGCATAAAACAACTCAGTGTCGTAAATGACAGCATCTTTTGGAACGCGAAATGGTAGATCGAAGGGTTGAAAGGTCACGCTGGTTTTGCACGCAACTTTGGGGTTACCGCAGACAGACGCTCTCCTGTTGCGTTGACGCGCCGCGCCTGCGTGCCCACGAGCGACGTCAATTGTTACCGCGCAGACAGCGATTAACACCAGGACCTTAAACATGAATGTAACTCCGGCTGCTCTCAAAGTTTACGGGGAGTAGAGAATCGAGCCTAGGACAAAGAATTTATTCTTTCAGCCTGCCGCCTTCAGCATTTTTATAACTGGCGGAGAGGGTGGGATTCGAACCCACGGAACGGTTTCCCGCTCACAGCATTTCCAGTGCTGCCAATTCAACCACTCTTGCACCTCTCCACAACAAGGATGACGGTCGCAGTAGGAATAAGGCCCCTCGACAACCAGAAGCCTGATTCATCCTATCTCCTACATATTCAAACTGGCGGAGAGGGTGGGATTTGAACCCACGGTGGAGTTTCCCCCACTCCGGTTTTCGAGACCGGTGCACTAAGCCACTATGCGACCTCTCCGAGGTAATTAAGGATGAAGGCTGAAGGATGAAGGCTGAAGGAAGAAAGAGAACTTCAGCTTTGGCCCAGACGCTTCATCCTTCATCCTTCATCCCTGCTCGTCTTCGTGCGCGAAAAAACTGCTGCAGCAGTTCGCGGCACTCGTCTTCCAGAACATTTGCTGAGATCTCAATGCGATGATTCAGGAAGTCCGTATTACAAATTCCGAAATGCGATTCAACGGCCCCCGCCTTCTCATCACGCGTGCCATAGACCAGCCGCTGTACCCGCGCGTGAATCAATGCCCCGGCGCACATCGCGCAGGGCTCAACCGTTGAGTAAACGGTGGCGCCGTTAAGGCGATAGTTGTCAATCTTTCGAGCAGCCTCACGCAGGGCAATCATCTCGGCGTGAGCAGTGGGATCGCGGTCAGCACAGGTTTGGTTTCCGGCGACAGCGACCAGCGCATCGCCGATCACGATGCAAGTGCCCACGGGGACCTCATCGCGTTGTTGGGCAGCGCGGGCTGCGGCGAGCGCCTGACGCATCCACTGGGCATCAATCTCAGCTTGCGCGCTCACAATCGTCATCGAGATTTCTCTCCTCAAACAGCGAAAGTCAGACTATAGGGACGGCCCTGAGTGGTGTCAAGCGAGCCATTTTTCTGGTACTGGCTGAATAGGAGTTGCAAGAAAAACCATGAAAAAACAAGGCTAGCAAGACCCAGGAATCGCGATTGAAAAGAAAGAAAAAAGCAGAGCACCTTTGGGTGTAATGTGTTAAGGGGATTTTGCCGATCCAATAACACCACCCAAAGAGGTGATCTGCGATGAGCAAACTACAACAAACCTTACTGCCAATCAAGCTCAGAGGGGGCGAGGGAAACGTTGACGATGTTAGAGTGTAACTGAGGTTCGCATCAGCAGAATAAGCAGTATGAATATCCAGGCTGTCTTTCCGATCCGAAGGTGCCCAAGGGAAGAGTTTGCCCGGTTCCTTACTACGATTTGGCTATAAACAACTGTAGACTATCAGGAAATGGAGAATCTGGTTGAAAGTACGGGTTAACCCTGAGTTTGTCTTTGTTCTTCAGATACCACTCCTTGCTCTCTCTCAGAAAACTCTCGTCTGAGGGGAACCTTACTCGCACGGCGCGTGTCAACGACTTTGAGACATCGACCGATAGGAATCTAGTGTAGCACCGGGGTAGAGAGCCGCGTAAAACACCGGGCTCCAAAAGATTCAAAAAACGTGGTCCACAATTGACCTGTAAGCGATTTTTAAGTCCTGGACATCTTCAGTCGTTACGTCGTCGGTTGGATGGTGGCACCCCGAGAATCTGCCGCCTTAGCTCGTCAGCTAATTGCTGAAACCTGCATCAAGCAATCGATTGCTGAGGACCAACTGACCCTGCACGTCGATCGCGGCGGCAGTTTCCATAGCCCAGGTGTTCGGTTTAGCTGATTCACTGGGCTTTGCCCTAAAAGTCCGGTTTGCCCAAAAAAGTAAGTGGGGTCGGACGGTCTGCCCAAAAAACTGGCGCGGCGTCAGCGAGATCGAAGAACTAGCGAAGATCGAAACTCGCTTTCATTTCAACAACTCGCGCCGACCATTTGAGAGTCGTCCGTTACGAGACAGGTCAGCTACTGATAACGTCTGTTCAGAATCTGCTGCCAGAGAATCGACTGGAAGAAGTGAAGAAGTGTTTCAATTTGGGGTGGACTAAATCGCACCAAGAGGGCGCGTCAAGCAGTTCGCGTCTAAGTCCGAGCGGTTTCATGACATAGCTCGGACTGGGAGTACAGTTGCGGTTGATCAACGGTTCACTGCAACGGAGAGGCCACGATGATTCTCAAACTAACAGCAATTGCATGCGGTATATTTCTTTTAGGAGTTGGCATGATTGCCACCCGCAAGGCTCCGCAAGAGTATTCGAAAGATAGGTCCATCGCTTCATTAGCACGGCGAACTAAGAGCCAAGGGAAGACGCGCGTGTCGGCTCCGGGTAAAATCATCGATTATGCGGGGGCGAACATGGGCTTGGACGAAGCGCTTCAGAATTACAGCGTGGTAATAGCTGAACCAAGCGAAAGTAAGAGCTTTATAACTGACTCTTCGGATGAAATAAGGACTGCTTACAAATTCAGAATACTCGAAACTCTCTCGCAACGGAACGCAGTTTTTTGCAATACCTGTCCCGCGCTAAAGGATGTTTCTGACAAACTTCAACCAGCTCTTTACAATGAGTTCCTGTTAGAGTTATCCGGTGGAACAGTTATCGTCGATGGCGTGGAAGTTACTATGGTCAGCGATGGAACACTGAAAATTGAGGACGGCCAGAGATATCTCATGTTTATCTCTTTTACTCCCGGGGGCATGGCAAGCCTGATTGGTGGTCCTTCTGGACTCTTCCGAATTACGTCCGACGAATCGCTGGAAGCGATGGGCAATGGCAAACACCGGCTAGCCGTGGAAATTGCAGGACGATTTTCGAAAAGCTTGTCTAAGTTTAAGCAGGCGACCAACCGCTAACCTCAAAAGTCGAGGTAGGAAATTGTGTCCCGATCCAACCCTTTCCCCGTATTCGTCTTTGTTTGCTTCATTCTGATACACGAGCGGCTTGTGCTGGCGGACCTCTCCATTTCCGGTCGCCAGCAACAGATCGCCATTTTCGTCAATACGTAGGTGACTGGGCCCTTCGAAATTGAGCCTGATCCTTCGCGGGTTGGCGCCGGGGGCAAAAATGAAGTCGTATTCGAGTTGACGCTGATTCCCGTAGTAGACCACGTCCACCCCGGGGTACACTTCCTCGTACCTTACCCTGGCGTACTGCGCGACGTGCGTCCTCCACCTTTTTGGATCGTTGCCGATGAAGTAGTTACTCTTACCCGGCAACTCGTCCAGGCCCGTAACTCGCGGCCGCGAGTTGGCCCCGGCAAGCCTCATCCTGAGAACGCTATCAGGGGTTTCCCGCTCATGAGCACGCGCCGGCTTCAATATGGGCCGTGACTCACCTCTGTCCGCGGACTTTTTACCCAGAACCAGCACGACCTCCCGTGCGGTGAGCAAGAGTCCGTAGTCAGTGCCGCGTGAGAAAAACTTCACCCGTGAGTCGGTCTGACCACGGTTAGCCTCGAAATTCAAACGAAACTTGCCATATGACTCTCGCAGCCTGTCTCGCTCCAGCCGATCAGTTTTCTCTTCAGTGTGGCCAGTCGCGGACGTGGCCGGGGTATTGCCAGGACGACCAACGCTCCCCGTCAGATCTAACCAGACACCAACGGTGGCTGGCGGAGATGCCTGGCCTGAAGAGATGATCGGACCACAGATCAGATTGATCCAGAGTGCCAGAACCACACTCACGCCTATTACTTCCACCATGGAACTGTTTCGACTAATTGATCCGAGCATGTCATCTCTCCCGTAGTGGTTCAGTCATTTTCTCCCTGCAACTCCTGTTGGGACACGAGCCATTTTTCTGCCTTAAGGCCTAATAATAATCAGACTGCGGAACAGTGGCGTGCTATTATTAAGTTCCTGGCAATGGCGCTTTTTTGCTTTCCTTCCGGCGCCGGCTGCGGTTTTCATTTCAATGACCAGCGAATCACAAAGAGGAACCGGACGCTTGTCCGGTGAGCGTTCCGGAGATCGGATAACCGGCCGCCTGCGCGCCGGTGCTCCAAGCGAAGCGGTCACCCCGGACAAGGGCACAGCGCAGAATCCCTCGAACCTGATGCGACAGATGTCGCCCGGGGAATTCAATACCGCGATGATCCACTTTTATCGCGGCGAAATTCAGAGATCCAATACCTGGCGCAACCGTCTGGACACGACGACCAACTGGGCGGTGCTTACGGCCGGGGCGACGCTTTCCTTTGTTTTCAGCTCGTCCAGTAATCCCCACTTTGTAATTCCCATTAATTCTGTGCTCGTGGCCATCTTCCTGTTGATGGAGGCGCGGCGCTATCGCTATTACGAAATCTGGTCCAGTCGCGTACGCGTGTTGGAAACCGGTTACTTTGCGCAGTTACTGGCCCCCGAAAGCGCTGTCGCTGAAGAGGCCTGGGCGAAACATCTGGCAGCGGATCTAATTACTCCCCATTTCACCATCAGTGAACTGGAGGCGGTGGGAAGGCGTTTGCGGCGAAACTATCTTTGGATATTTGCCTTGCTGGCGCTGAGTTGGAATTTGAAGGTTTATCTTCATCCCTTGCCGGCGCGGGACTTCGCTTCGTTCATTGACCGGGCCACTGTTGGTGTTGTGCCCGGCTGGATCGTTTTTATCATTGGGTTTATCTTTAACTCCGGCGTGGCCATCTTTGCGATTGGCACCCTGCGCTTACGCGAGGCGACGGGCGAGGTGCTGCCACAGCATCAGTTTGCGCTGCGGCCCCTGCGGACGGTACGTAAGTGGACGCAAGCCGCGACTGCCACCACGCGGCGCACAACGGTGCGCGCTAAACGCGCCCGACAACGTGTGCGCAGCAGCACCGCTACCGGGGAATTCAAGAGAATAGATATTTCGGAAACCCCGGATCGGGCGGAGGTCGAAACCTGACTTCTGATTTTCAAAGTCCCAGCTCTTTATGTTTGAACTCGATGGGCAGCGACTGTCTTTAGAGGAAGTTGCGGCAATAGCATACGGGCAGGAGCGTGTCGTTCTTTCCAGATCGGCACGGCTCCGGGCTGAAGAATCGCGTCGCGTTGTCGAAGCAATCGTCGCCGCAGGACGTACGGTCTATGGAGTCAATACCGGGTTTGGCAAGCTCTCTGATGTTCATATCGCACCTTCACAACTTCAGCAGTTACAATTGAATCTCGTTCGCAGCCATTCATGTGGACTCGGGTTGCCACTGTCCGTGCCGGAAACGCGGGCCATGATGCTCTTGCGCGCGAATGTGCTGGCACTCGGATACAGCGGCTGTCGCCCTGCCTTGATCGACGCTCTGATTGAGATGCTCGAGAGAGGCGTCACGCCGGTCGTTCCGGAAAAAGGTTCAGTCGGTGCCAGCGGTGATTTGGCTCCTTTGGCCCACCTGGCCCTGGCGCTTATCGGCGAAGGAGAAGCCACTTATCAGGGTGAGCGACTCCCAGCCGGCGAGGCGCTCCGGCGCGCAGGTCTCGCCCCGGTGCAACTGGAAGTTAAGGAAGGTCTCGCGCTGCTCAACGGCACGCAGGCCCTGGCGGCGGTTGGCGCACTGGCTTTGCATCGGGCCCTCCGTCTGACGCGCCTCGCTGACGTCGCCGGCGCCCTGGCGCTTGAAGCCTTGCGGGGCACCCCGGTGGCTTTTGACGAAAGAATTCATAGTGCGCGGCCTCACCCCGGGCAAATTGAAGTTGCCGCTCATTTGCGCGAGCTGCTGCGCGATAGTGAGATCCGGCAGTCTCATCTTGAGAACGATCCGCGGGTGCAGGATGCCTATAGCCTGCGTTGCATGCCGCAGGTCCACGGGGCGGTGCGCAGCGCCCTTAAGCACGCGCGTGAAGTCGTCGAAATTGAGTCCGGCAGCGCAACCGACAATCCACTGGTATTTTCCGAGACCGGCGAGGTTTTTTCCGGCGGCAATTTCCACGGTGCTCCCCTGGCGCTGGCATTCGATTATGCTGCAATTGCCATGACTGACCTGATGAGTATCAGCGAGCGCCGCATCGATCGACTGATCAATCCTGATGCCAACGAAGGTTTGCCTCCGTTTCTGACTGCGCAAGCGGGGATGTCGTCCGGATTCATGATGATGCAGGTGACGGCGGTGGCCCTGTTGAATGAAGCCAAAGTGCTGGCGCATCCGGCGAGCATCGACAACGTACCCACCGACGGTGGTAAAGAGGATCATGTCTCAATGGGCATGACCGCCGCCACAAAATTTCGCTCCATCGTCGATTTGGCCGAGCACGTAACCGCGATCGAACTGATTACGGCCGCGGAGGGGCTGGAGTACCGCGCGCCGCTCAGACCCGGTTTGGGAGTGAGGAGAGCCTGCGAGGTCGTGCGCAAACTTGTTCCACGTTTGACTGCTGACCGGCCGCTGGCGCCGGATATTCTAAAGATCGTTGCCGCCATTCGTGAAAACGAGTTTGATTCAGTGATCTAATCCAGTTGAAACCCTGGCGCGCGATGAGCTGTCAGGCGCTGTCCGGGCGCACATGTTCCTCGGGAATACTTTGGCTTGAAATCACCGAGGTGCATTATGGATCGGCTGCCGGTTTTAATTGTGCCTGAATTGCCACGGCAAGCTTTTGTTAGGCAATAGTTTGAAAAATGATAATTGTAAGGCAGGGAGAAAAACATGAGTGATGCTATGGATGATCGCCGGAAAGGCCTGGAGGAAGAGTACTTTCATCGCAAGAACAAAGAGGCAGTTGAGAAGATGCGCGAAAAGATGCGGATCGCTGCCGCTGCGAAAGCCGCCGGCTCCTCGTCGCTGGAGTGTCCGCGTTGCGACGGTGGGTTGAAAGTAAATACCTTCGAAGGTATAGAGGTCGATGTTTGCGACAAGTGCGGCGGCCTCTGGCTCGATGCCGGAGAACTCGAGCAGTTGACCAAGAAAGATAGCGGCGGCTGGTTCAGCGGCTTGTGGAACAGTTTTAACGACAACTAGTAGGAGTGCCTGTAGGTAAGTCCAGATTTCTGGAAGCAGCCTGGGTTAAGCTGGCCATGTCATCACGAGTAGTACGCGCGCCACGCGGCGCCAAACTAAACTGCAAGGGCTGGCATCAGGAAGCGGCACTGCGCTGCCTGATGAACAACCTCGATCCAGAGGTCGCTGAGCGCCCCGAAGACCTGGTCGTCTACGGTGGCACCGGCAAGGCCGCCCGCAACTGGGCTTCGTTCGAAGCCATCGTGCGCGAGCTACAGCAACTGGCCAACGACGAAACCCTGCTGGTCCAGTCAGGTAAGCCGGTAGGTGTGTTCCGCACTCACGATTACGCGCCGCGTGTCTTAATTGCAAACTCGAATCTGGTAGGCGCCTGGGCCAACTGGGAACACTTCCACGAACTCGAACGCAAAGGGCTGATGATGTACGGTCAGATGACGGCCGGGAGTTGGATCTATATCGGCACGCAGGGAATCGTTCAGGGCACCTTTGAAACTTTTGCGGCGATGGCGGACCGCCACTTTGGGGGCGACCTCAGCGGCAAGTTAGTCGTGTCCGGGGGAATGGGTGGTATGGGCGGTGCTCAGCCATTGGCTGCGACATTGAACGGTGCAGTATTTCTGGGTATCGATGTCGATGCCGCGCGTATTGAGCGACGAGTCATGACCGGCTACTGCGATCGCCTCGCCCTGACCCTCGACGAAGCCCTCGACATTTGTGAAGACGCTGTCGCCCAAAAGCGCGCCGTTTCAGTTGGGCTGGTCGGCAACTGCGCGGAGGTCCTTCCAGAGATCTTCCGGCGCGGTGTCACGGTCGACGCTGTGACTGATCAAACCAGTGCTCACGATCCCCTGAACGGTTACGTGGCCACAGGCTTAACCCTCGCGGAGGCGGATGAATTACGCCGCACAGATCCTCAGCAGTATGTCACGCGCTCGACGGAATCGATGGCCCGTCATGTCACGGCCATGCTGCAGTTAAAGCGAGCGGGCGCAGTGGCTTTCGACTATGGCAACAACATACGCAAGTTCGCGTTTGACGCCGGCTGTGTGGAAGCGTTTGAAATTCCCGGCTTTGTTCCCGAGTACATTCGACCGCTTTTCTGCGCCGGCAAAGGACCATTTCGCTGGGTCGCCCTCTCGGGCGAGGCAGAAGACATTCGCAGGACCGATGACCTGGCCCTCGAATTATTTCCCGATGACAAGACGTTGAATCGCTGGCTGCGGCTGGCGCGCGACCGCGTGCAGTTTCAGGGATTGCCCGCCCGCATCTGTTGGCTCGGTTACGGCGAGCGCGCGGAGATGGGCGAGGCGATTAACGATCTGGTGCGTCGTGGGGAATTGAAGGCGCCGATAGCGATTGGCAGGGATCATCTCGACACCGGATCAGTGGCCTCACCCTATCGCGAGACGGAGGGAATGAAAGATGGCTCAGACGCGGTCGCTGATTGGCCCATCCTCAATGCGCTGCTCAATACCTCGAGTGGGGCGAGTTGGGTATCGTTTCATCACGGCGGCGGTGTCGGGATAGGTTATAGCTTGCATGCCGGACAGGTTTCAGTGGCAGATGGCACCGATGAAGCCTCGAAACGCCTCAATCGCGTGCTGACAAACGATCCGGGACTGGGCGTGGCGCGCCACGTCGATGCGGGTTATGAAGAAGCGAAGAAGACGGCAAGCGACAAAGGTGTGAACATTCCGATGATGTAATTCGGCGTCTGTGGGATCTATGTGCAATGTTGGAAATTATCCAGATGAAGTAAAGCAACATATCCGTCAGGATGTTTGTCGAAATCTAGTCGCGGGATATGAGGTGGGTGATGCTGCTAACTGCCTGTTGCATGCTCCGACAATCGACAAAAACAAGGACGAGTTCGATCGAATCTTCAAGGAAAGAATTAGCCGCAATGATTACAATTTTCAAGCAGTAGTATTTCCGGCGCGGATTGCAGCCACTCTGCAAAATGTCGATTATAGGAAGCCTACCACCAAGAAAGGCGAAATTGCGATCATTCTGGAAAAGATTTTTGCGCCTTTGCAAGCCGCTCTGCTCGCATTGGCGATAAGGCGAAAGTTCATGAGATAGGATGAAGTCTTGCGAGGCGGACTTACCGCAAATTCAAGCGGGGATGTTAGAATTAGCGTGCTATGACAGTAACCTTGGAGCTCAGGCCGGAAGTTGAGGAACACATCAAGGCTGAAGCGAAAGCTCGCGGCTTGTCAGTTGAGACCTATATTCTCAGTGTCCTGGAAAAAGAGGCGACGAATGGCGAAGCGAATTTCGCGTTAACGGCGACTCCGGAAGAGTGGAAAAAGGCATTCCTTGATTGGGTACATACAGAGAGGCCTGGACACCCGCCGCTATCAGATGAAGCGATAAGCCGCGAAAGCATTTATCGCGAGAGAGAAGATGGTCAGCTGTGAGTTTCGCGGTCGATACCAACGTATTGCTGCGCAGCATTGACGACGGGCACGTTGCCCAGCCGTTAGCACAGAACGGATTGGTTGCGCTTCGTGACCGCGGGGAAATACTTTCAATCTTTCCGCAGAACCTGGTCGAATTTTGGGCTGTCGCCACACGTCCCTTAGTGAATAATGGATTAGGGTTGAGCGTTGATCGGGCCGAACAAGAGTTAGCAAACCTCAAGAACCTTTTCGTGGTCCTGTCCGACAGTGACGCAATCTTACCCGCGTGGGAGCGGCTGGTAGTTCTTCATCGAGTCATCGGCAAACAAGCTCACGATGCGCATATCATTGCCGCCATGCTCGTGCACAAAGTTACACATCTTCTTACTTTCAATGACAGCGATTTCAAGCGTTTTATGGAAATCACGGTGGTGAATCCGCAGGCCATTATTTCATCCTCAAGCTCTACGGAACCTTCTGATTAGTCCCACCCGCATCCCTCGGAGGAAGATTGTATGAAACCCAGGTTTCTCGTGACTGCCTTTACGATTGTTCTGGCGCTTGCGCTGGCCGGGGCAGCACAGGACAAATCTGCTACAGCCCCAGACAACAAGCCGGCGAAGAACGAAGCGCCGGAGCCACGAACCAAGGACGGCAAGAAGCTTCTGACCGCGACCGATCTGCTGAAGGTTGCGGGCGTGAGCGCGCCGCGAATTTCGCCCGATGGCTCGCGCGTCGCCTACACGGTCAGCGAGACCAGGATGGAGAAGGACAAAGAGTGGAAGTCGGTGACCCAGGTGTGGGTCGTGGCGATAAAAGGTGAAAAACCTCGGCAATATACCCGCGGCGAGAAGAGCGCTACCGCGCCCGAGTGGTCGCCCGACGGAAGCCTGCTGGCGTTTCTCAGTGATCGCGAAAAGGACGGCGAGCGACAGGTCTGGATGATGTTGGCCGATGGCGGCGAGGCCTGGGCGGTCACCACGCATAAGGGCGGTGTCAGCGGCTTTCGCTTTTCACCGGACGGCAAACAACTGCTCCTCAGCGCAACCGATCAGCCATCGAAAGATGAAGAGGAGCGCAAGAAAGTCAAAGATGACACGATGGTGATCGATCACGACATCAAGATGACTCATCTTTGGTTGTGGAACATCGAAAAGAAAGATGAGAAGCGACTGACCGAAGGCGAGTTTACCGTCAGCGATCCGCAATGGGCGCCTGACGGTTCGCGCATCACCTACACAGCGCGACCCACGCCCAGAGCAGATGATGGTGCCCTGAGTGATGTCTGGATGGTTACCGTAGCCAGCGGCGACAGGAAGAAGCTGGCCGGCGGCGACGGCTCAAGCGATAACGCGCGCTGGTCACCGGATGGGCAATGGATCGCTTATACCGGAAGTCCGGATCGTGACCCCGGCCCTTCGACGCCCGATATCTACCTCTCGCTGGCAGCGGGCGGACCGCCAAAGCAACTAACCACGAAATTTGATCTAAGCGTCGGCACCCCCGTGTGGTCGCGCGATGGCCGGGCGATCTACTTCAGCACGAATGTTCTGGAAGCGATCGAAGTCTATTCGTGCGACGTGACGACAGGAGCAGTGAAGCAACTCTCGCGGCGAGGCGGATCGACGGGCATTACTGAGATCAGCCGTGACGGAAAAACAATTGTGGGCACTCTGTCAGGACCAAAACAGCCGACGGAAATCTACCGCTCGACTCTCGACTTCACCGACTTCAATACGATTACCGATCACAATGCGTGGTTGAAAGAATACGCGTTGGGTGATTCAGAAATCGTGAAGTGGAAAAGCAAAGACGGCACAGACGTCGAAGGCGTGCTGACCAAACCCGTTGACTACAACCCGGCTGCGAAGGTGCCTTTCCTGTTGAATCCACACGGTGGCCCGACCGGCGCCTCAATCAATAATTTCAACGGCACAGTGCAGGTGCTCGCGGCGAACGGGTTCGCGGTACTGCAACCAAATTTTCGCGGCTCAACAGGCAAAGGCCTCGCGTTCGCCCAGGCTAACAAGAATACCTGGGGCAAGGGCGATTACGAAGATTGCATGACTGGCGTTGATGCGTTGATTGCCGGCGGCATCGCCGACGCGGACCGGTTGGGCGCGTTTGGTTGGTCGTACGGCGGCTACATGACGTTCTGGCTTTTGACGCAGACGGATCGGTTCAAAGCCGTCAGCCCGGGTGCCGGCCTGACGAACATCTACTCGATGTACTCACAGACGGATATTCATCGTTATCTCAATTGGTTCTACAGCGACAAGGCGCCATGGGAGAATCAGGAGCAATACTGGGATCGTTCGCCAATGAAGTACGTCAATAACGTGAAGACCCCGACGATGATCGTGCACGGACAGGTGGACACCCGGGTGCCCATCGCCCAGGCACAGGAGTTTTACCAGGCCCTGGTTGAGCGCAAGGTTCCGGTTGAGTTTGTGGTGTACCCGCGCGAAAACCACGGCTTTACCGAGCCGCGCCATCAAATGGATCGGGTGCGACGTTACGTGAAGTTCTTCGCGAAGTATCTTGGCGCACCTTTGGTCACGGAGCCGGCCGGACCATAGGGAACACTATCAGAGTTTTCACATCTAATATGCCTCCATACGTAATGGGCCGCAGGCGGACCGTAAGCGGTCTGCTACTTTTTCTACCGCTGCTTTTTGCTTCTTCAGCGCGAGTTCAGACCGAGGCACCCAGCCGCGTCCAGACCGTGAAGTTCGAAAGCAAGCTGGTGGGCAGGACTTTGCCATATAAGATCGTGCTTCCGCCCGACTATCATTCCTCACGAACGACTCGCTATCCCGTGCTCTATCTCCTGCACGGCCTGGGAGGCCACCATACCGATTGGACTCTGCGTACGAACGTCGCAGATTATGCCGCGCAGTATCGCTTGATAATTGTTACACCTGAAGGGAACGACAGCTGGTACGTCGACAGTGCCAGTGAGGCTTCAGACAAATATGAGTCGTACATCATCAACGAGTTGATTCCCGATGTTGATGCGCGCTATCGCACCATTCAGGCTCGTTACGGTCGAGCCATTGCCGGCCTTTCGATGGGTGGCTATGGCGCATTCAAGTTTGGACTGAAGTATCCGAATCTCTTTGTGTTTGCCGGCTCGCTGAGCGGCGCTTTCGGCGTCACCAGAGCGACGGAAAAGGATCGGGGTGCCGGCTGGGAAGCATTTGTGAAAGTATTCGGTGAACCCGATAGCCCCACACGCAAGGCCAACGATCTGTTCGCACTGACCGCGGCGTTGTCTCCTGCACGGATCGCCTCTTTGCCGTACTTCTATTCTGATTGCGGCACTGAAGACTCGCCCCGCATTTTCGCGCCCAATCGCGAATTATCTGATTTGTTCACCCAGAAAAAAATTCCCCACGAGTTCCGGGAGTTACCGGGCGATCACTCCTGGGCCTATTGGGACCGGCAGGTAAAGGAAGTACTTAAGCTTGCTGCGGAGAAGCTGCGCCTGCCGATTTCCCGAGCGGTTTTGCCAAAAAGGAAAGCCTCGGTAACTGGAAAACCTCAAGAAGAAAGGCCGGCGGAAGGTTCGCCGCCGGTCAATCAATGATCCTTGCCTTGTTCCAATTGCCCAGGATTTTCACGGAGCGGACCAGGACGTTTCCTGGCTCGCCCCTCATCTCGCTTTCCTATATTCTGAAGTTATCGCTCTTAGCAAATTCATGAGCTTCGGGGACGAATAATTGCTTAATTTCGCCATGCAAATGGCCCGCGATGCCGGGCGTATTCTAATCGAGCGCCAGGGACGTAACCTGCAAATATCCAGCAAAGGCGACATCAATCTGGTGACCGAAGCAGATCTAGCTGCGGAAAATCTGATCATTGAAAGGATCAGCTCGTACTACCCGCGGCACGCGATCCTGGCGGAAGAATCCGGCGCCTCGATAGTCAACGAGACCGCGCCCACGAGCGAGTGGAAGTGGATCATTGACCCCCTCGACGGCACAACCAATTATGCACATGGCTATCCCTGTTTCTGCGTTTCAATTGCGGCGGAACGCAACGGCAGGATTGAACTTGGGGTTGTCTATGACCCGGTGCGTGAGGAAATGTTTGCCGCTGAGCGAGGGCAGGGAGCGACTTTAAATGAACGCACAATTCGCGTCTCGGAAGTCGATGACTTGAATCGAGCCATGCTCTGTACGGGGTTTCCTTACGATGTGCGCGAAAGAACTGACTTCGCGCGACACTTTACGAAATTCACGATGCACGCCCAGGCCGTGCGCCGCGACGGTTCTGCGGCGCTCGATCTGGCCTTTGTTGCCTGCGGTCGGTTTGATGGCTTTTGGGAAGACGGATTGAATCCCTGGGACGTGGCGGCAGGGCTGCTTTTAATCGAAGAATCTGGTGGGCTCGTCACCAACTACAAGGGTGCAGCCTTAGACATCTACACACCTGAGGTGCTGGCAAGCAACGGTCTGATCCACGACGCGATGATGGCTGTTTTGCAATACTAAGAGGCTTATTAAGTGAGTGCGGACCGGATCACCGTAGCCAAGCGTTCGCTCTCACGTCTGGCGCAGGCGCGCGTTTCCTCGCCTGGATTCTGTCTGACATAAAATACCGGGTGGTAAACAACAACAACTCTTGCCGGACGCGGGATTATCTGACCGGACGGCCAGACGCGATGTGCTCCAGTAATCGTTACCGGCAAGATTGGGACTTCCGCATCCAGAGCCAGGCGCACGGCGCCCGCTTTGAACTTAAGCATACTTCCGTCAGGGTGGCCGCGTCCGCCTTCGGGAAAGATCACGACTGCCCCGCCCTCCCGCAACCATTGCAAAGTGCGTCTAATAGCGGCCGGATCGCTGCCTTCGATCTGTAAGGGCCAGGCGCCAAAGAGCTCAATCAGTTTCCCGACCAAAGGCCAGTTAAAGGCTGCATCCCAGGCGAGGAACCGAAGCGGTCTCTTAATCGGAATCGCCAGCCAAAAAGGATCGATATAAGTCTGGTGATTGGCGGCAACGATTAAGCCACCGGTCAGCGGAATATTCTCGGTGCCCTGATAACGAATCTTGAAGAGCCCGCGCCAGAAAAAATTCAGCGGCAGACGCACCCAGGTAAAAAACCACTCCGGCAGTACAAACTCTTCGGGTTTTGATTTCATGCAGCGATGACCAGCGAGGTCCGTGATCAGTTCTGAAATGTCCTGATGAGACTATAGCTCTTCCGACTGTTTGCTTAGTCAACCGGCCATTCGCGATCAATGAATTCGACGTGTATTCTGGGCATCCCGCCGGCTCCCTTGCTGCGTCCGCGGACGACAGCAAAAACGGTAAGGTTATAGTCAGAGCTTGTCAGCTTGATGAAGCGGCCAACCGGCACATCAACAGTGGTGAAAATAGTTGCCCCTCTACGGCTGATATTCTCAGTTACCGTACTTTCGGTGTGCGCGGTTTCGCCTTTTTCATTGAAGACTTCAAGCGAGATGCCGACTGGTATGTTGTGGCGTGTGTGGATCCGGGCAATGTTGTCCTGGGCTTGCTTAATATTTTCAAGATCCTGCAGCGTTAATTCTCCATCAGAGATGGGTCCGGCAATTTCAAAGCGCCTGGAGGGGTCTTCTTCAAAGCTTTGTGGCGGATGTTTACCTACAAAGGCGACGCCCACCTCAAAGCAGGGAGTCTTCTTATCTTCTGGAGAAACAGTCCTTATCAAGTAACGTACCAGGGCCCAGATCTTGTATTGCTCCTCCACAGGATCAAAGACGCGCAGGGGGCGCGGCATGGGAATCGTCATGTGCAGCAAACGCCCTCGTTCGGTCGGACGTTTGAGGGTAAACCCGGCGCCGAACGGAGTGACGTCGAGCAACCTCGTAACTTCGGTCCACTCGAAATCCGGGGTTTCGCGACAATGAACTCTGACCGGCAGTCTTAGTTCCAATCGCTCACGAATACGTTTGGATCTTCTCTGATCGTTCATGCCCATTTGCAAAGGATTGAACTGCCGGCAACCGGCCTGCAGCCGGCAGTGGAATCCCCGGTTCTCAAAGCTTCCCACAGCCGCGAAGCTATTGATTCTATTGGGGTTTGTTTAACCGTCATGAGTTGCCAAAAATGATATTGTCCGGTAGAATCGCAAGTGTCAATTAAGCAGATGCGATGTACCCTCGGCGGCTGTCATCAAGAGCGCAAAATCGTCAGTCAAACAATAAAACGGGAATCCCGGTAAGGGGCTCTTGTGCCTAAGTGCCTTGAGCCGGAAAATCCGGCAGACCTGGATCGGCACCTCGAGCGACACCGGATTGTACTGGAAAGGTCCAATAGATGGAAACGACTTCTGAACGCAATCACATAAATATCGAAGATGAGATGCGGCGCTCGTATCTCGACTATGCCATGTCCGTCATCATCGGGCGCGCGTTGCCCGATGTACGCGACGGCTTGAAGCCGGTACACCGCCGCGTGCTGTGGGCCATGCATGAATTAGGAAATACCTACAACCGGCCGCACAAGAAAAGCGCGCGCGTGGTGGGCGACGTTATCGGTAAGTATCACCCTCACGGAGACGTCCCGGTCTACGACACCATCGTGCGACTGACGCAGGACTTTTCCATGCGTTATCAATTAATTGACGGCCAGGGTAATTTCGGTTCCGTGGATGGCGACGCACCAGCGGCGATGCGTTACACCGAAGTGCGCATGGCGCGCCTGGCGAACCAGGTGCTGGCGGACATCGAAAAAGAGACGGTTACCTTCCAGCCAAACTATGACGAATCGCTGAGCGAACCGACCGTGCTGCCCACACGCGTACCCAATTTGCTGATCAATGGCTCAGACGGTATCGCGGTTGGTATGGCGACAAAGATCCCGCCTCATAATCTGACTGAGATCGTTGACGCCACGATTGCCTTGCTGCGAGATCCGGAAATTGAAATCACGGAGCTGACCAGGATTGTAACCGGCCCGGATTTTCCGACCGGCGGCTTTATTTATGGCCGGGAAGAGATCCGGAAGGCTTACCTGGAAGGACGCGGAGTATTGCAGTTGCGAGCTCGCGCCGGTATCGACCGCGTGGGCCGGGGCACGCAGGAACGTGATGCGATCATTGTTACCGAGATCCCCTTCCAGGTGAATAAGGCGCGTCTCATCGAACGCATTGCTGAGCTGGTCAACGAAAAGAAACTCGAAGGCATCTCCGAGATGCGGGACGAGTCAGATCGTTCGGGGATGCGTATCGTCATCGAGCTAAAACGCGACGCCGTGCCCCAGGTCATCCTTAACAAGTTATACAAGTTGACGCCCATGCAGTCGTCGTTTGGAGTGATCAATCTGGCGATCGTCAACGGCCAGCCGCGGGTCCTGAATCTCAAGCAGATGCTCGAGAGCTTTGTGGACTTTCGCCGCGAGGTTGTGCGGCGTCGTACCGAATACGATCTCCGCAAGGCCAAAGCACGAGCGCACATCCTGGAGGGTCTTACCAAAGCGATCGATGCGCTGGATTTCATCATCACCACCATCCGTAACTCGCGCTCAGTTGACGAAGCCCGCCAGTGGTTGACCGGCGACACGAAAACGATGAGTGAGGTGAAGACCTGGAAAGGAGTACCGTCAAGCGAAGCAATTGCGAAGTACTTGCCCCGGCTGCGCAAGGCGCTGGATCAACTCGCATTTTCAGAGTTGCAGGCCCAGGCCATCCTCGACCTGCAGTTACGCCGCCTGTCGGCTCTGGAACGTCAGAAGATCACAGATGAGTACGAACAGATCATCAAGCTGATTGCCGAATTGGAAGAGATTCTGGCCAACGAGGCTTCATTGCGGCGTGTGATCTCAACCGAACTGGAAGAAGTAAAAAGAGACTTTGGCGACAAGCGACGCACCGAGATTGTTGACGCGGGAATCGAATTTTCGATCGAGGATCTCATTGCCGACGAGGATGTAGCGATCACCGTCACCAACAGCGGCTATATCAAACGGACCCCGATTACAACTTATTCGAGACAGGGTCGGGGGGGCAAGGGACGCTTCGGCGCGGCGGCCAAGGGGGCTGATTTTGTCGAGCATCTATTTATTGCCTCGACCCATGCCTATCTGATGATCTTCACCGACGACGGGACGGTCTACAAAATCAAAGTTCAGGAGGTGCCTGACGCGGCGGCTTCCGCCAGGGGCAAGGCTATAGTGAACCTGATTAGCATGCCGTCGGATCGCCGGCTGGCCGG
>Ga0209798_10000027_pt1 | contig 95646 bp, 97 predicted proteins | sample DOMMetBare3Fresh_FD_187475 | JGI IMG/M metagenome (GOLD analysis project Ga0209798, IMG submission 187475) | Wetland sediment microbial communities from St. Louis River estuary, USA, under dissolved organic matter induced mercury methylation -... | ecosystem: Environmental > Aquatic >...
AAGGGCTTGCCCAGCAGCCACGCGCCGTACTGGCCGGTTGCTGAGAACGCCTGCCGATGCGCGAAATAGCCGGCCGGGAACGTCGCGTCGAAGTCCGCACGCACCGCTTCCGGCTCCTGTGCCTGAACCAGCTGCCATGTCGCATCGCGCAGCCTGGCGTCTTCAGGCCCCGCAAATGCCGCGTATTCAGCCTCGCTCACATAGCGCAGGTCGCCAGCGATGTTCATGACCTCGTGATTGCCGAGGACCAGGTGTACGGCGCCACCCGCCTCCCTGGCTTCGCGCTCGAGACGCATGAGCAGATCGAGGACCTTTCGCGAATCCGGTCCGCGGTCGGACAAGTCTCCCAGGCTGACAAGGTGCGTGTCGCCGCCCCGCCAATGCAGCGACTCGTCGATGACCGCGGTTTCACGTAGCACGGAGAGCAGTTCCTGATAGGCCCCATGCACGTCCGGGAACACGACGACGCGGTGCACATCGTTGAATCGATACTGCGAGTCTGCCGCGACCGCGGGAACGGCCAGCAGCAAGGCACAGGCGACCGATAGGCCCTGCCGTGCAACGCTCGCAACACGGCCCCGATGAAGTGCCGATTCAAGCCATCGCATGAGGCGTATCATTCTCCATTCCTGTTCGGTGCACCACTGAGAGTCCCGCATGACGACGCTCGCAGGGAAAATAATGCTCCAGCGCAGTCCGCTGTTTCGCGGTCTGACGCCCCCAACGCTGGAGCACATCGCCGAGCTGGCCGGACAACGCAGCTACCGCGCCGGCGAAATCGTGTTCAGTCAGGGGGATCCGGGAGACGCCTTGTATGCCGTTGTCACCGGGAAAATCCGCATCAGCGCCGGCGCTGCAGACGGCCGGGAAATTTTCCTGAATATCATGGAGCCAGGGGATACGTTCGGCGAGATCGCGCTGCTGGACGGCGGCACGCGAACCGCATCGGCTACCGCCACCATTCCCTCGGAACTGGTCTCGATCCGGCGCGAGCATTTTCTCGCTTTGCTTGAACGCGAGCCGCGTGTGGCACTGGAACTGCTGCGTCTCTGCGGCGAGCGCCTGCGCTGGACCAGCGGACTTGCGGAGGACGCTGCGCTGCTCGACGCGCCCGCGCGGCTCGCGAAACGGCTGCTGAGCCTCAGTCGACTACACGGTGAGGCAGCGAGGGACGGCACCACTTTGCGCATTTCACAGGAAGACCTCGCGAGCTTTCTCGGCGTGTCGCGACAGGTCGTCAACCAGTATCTTCAGGGCTGGAAGGGCCGCGGCTGGGTGAAACTCGGGAGAGGGACCGTCACCGTGCGCGATGAGGCGGCGATCAGGAAGGCGGCCCAGGAGCATTGACCCAGGCTGACGCTGGCGCCTTCGCGCCTGTGTCAGCTCGATGACAGACACGTTGCGCCTCGCCGCTCATCATCAATCCCGGATCGAAACACAAGTTGGGGGGCATGATCATGAAGGCCAACAAGTTTCAGCAAATCAGGACCCTCGCCTCTTTCTTGACCATGATCGCGATGGCGGCCCTGCTCGCGAGCACGGCCTCCGAGCCATTCAGAGTGCTGGCGGCATAGGGCGGAAGCCAGTATGGCGCCCCGGGCCGGAGTTGAACCGACGACCTGCCGCTTAGGAGGCGGCCGCTCTATCCACTGAGCTACCGGGGCGAAGCGGGCACAATGTTACCCGAGGGCCGGCCTTGAAAGGCCGGTCCCCGGGGGGTGCTTCAACTAGGCGCCGCCGGGCGACTAGACGGCAGGGGCCGCTGCCATGGCTGGTGCCGGTTCAGCCGCCCTGGGTGCGGATACCGTGGCATCGACCACGGTGGTTGCCCGCTCGACCGTATCGGCAGCGCTGCCCACTGCCCTGGTCGCCACCTTTTCGACCTTGTTGGTCGCGGCGCGTACCGTCTTCGCAGTGCTCTTGATCGCCGACTGCGCCTGCCGCTTCGCGCTCTTCACGGTCTTGCGGGTCACCGCCGTCGCCTTGCGAACAGTCTTGCGCGCCGTGCTCGCGGCCTTCCGCGCAACCTTGCGTACCGTTTTGCGCGCAGACGCGCTCTTGCGCGCGGTCTTCCTGCGTGCCGCCGGACGGCGCTTCGCTCTTGTTGCGCGGCGCCGAACGGCCTTTTTCGCCTTCTTTCTTGCTGCCATCTGCCATCTCCCGGTATTTCCGATGCCAATTCAACGTCGCGCACACGCGACGTCCGACCCAAAGCTAGGACGCGTGCACGCGACTGTCAATCGGAGAAATTTGGTGGAGCGGAAGGGGATCGAACCCTCGACCTCTGCATTGCGAACGCAGCGCTCTCCCAGCTGAGCTACCGCCCCACGACGAGGGCCGGGATTGTAAAGACCCGGTGCCCCAGCAGCAAGCAAGCTGGCCGGCGCCGGAGACTCCTTTGGGCACATCGTGTAACGTTGCCGCGATCATGAGGATTCGCGACGCAACGCTTGCCGACCTGGATTTCATTGCCGGCGCCAACCTGGCCATGGCGCATGAAACGGAGGATGTGGTGCTGGATCCGGCGTTGCTGCTTCCAGGTATCCGCGCCGTCCTCGAGGACCCTTCGCTCGGGCGCTACTACCTCGCTGAGGCGGCGGGCAAGCCCGTCGGCCAGCTGTTGACCACCTACGAGTGGAGCGACTGGCGCAACGGCGTGTTCCTGTGGATCCAGTCCGTGTATGTGCTGCCGGCGCACCGCGGAACGGGCGCACTCAAGTCATTGTTCCGTCACCTGGAGACGCTTGCGCAGGCCGACCCCCGCATCTGCGGGATTCGCCTGTACGTGGACCGGGACAACACACAAGCCCAGGAAATCTACACGCGCCTCGGCTTGCATCGCTCAAATTACAAGGTCATGGAATCGGTGTTTCGCGGTCCCGAATCGCGTGGTTGAGAGGTACCGACATGCTGGCCATCGGTGAACGCGCCCCCGACTTCACGTTGCCCGATCAGGACGGACGGCCGCAGCGCCTGTCGCAACTGCTGAATGGCCAGCCGCTGATCCTGTATTTCTACCCTTCCGATTTCACGCCGGGCTGCACCAAAGAGGCCTGTGATCTTCGCGACCTGCACACCCAGATACTCACCGCCGGCCTGCGGGTGATCGGCGTCAGCCCGCAACCGCCGGAGAGCCACCGCCGCTTCAGGGAACTGCACGGCCTGCCATTCACGCTGCTGTCAGACGTGGACAAGGCCGTCATCAAGACATTCGACGTCGACGGACCGCTCGGTATCGGCGTGCGCCGTGCCACGTTCCTGCTGGACCCCGGGCGCCGGATAATCGATGCCGTACTGGCAGACCTGCGCATCAGCCGTCACCAGGAATTCGTGCAGCGCGCGATCGCCGCTAGGGAAAGTCGAAGCGCATGACCGACGCGCGGCTGAATCGCGGCAGCGAAACCACGTAGACGATACCGTACTCGCTTTCAGCCATTTCCGGCACTTTCTGGCCTGACAGTTTCTCGACGATTTCCGGCACCGTATTGGAGTGCCCGACGATCAGCACGCGGCCGCCGCGATATTCGTCCAGCGCGCGATCCGCAACCAGGGAGATATCGGCGGCAGGGACGACGATGACAGGGACGCCCAGCCGGTTCGCCAGCGGCCGCACCGTGTCCTGCGTGCGACGAAATTCGCTGACAAAGATGCTCTGGATGCGGAATTCCGCGGCCGCCTCTCCCAGGACATGCGCCAGCTCCTGTGCCCGACCCTCGCCGGCGATCGAGAGCGGCGGGTCCTCAGCCGGCAGGGCCGCTTTTTCGGCATGACGCATCACGATGATCGTGGTGGTCGAGGCGGACGCGAGCAGCCAGATTGCGACCGCAACGACAAACGCCGCGGCGAGGGCGGCCAGCCATACCGGGGCCAGCAAGGGACGACGCCGCAGGCTCGCATATTCCTTCCGCATGGCGCCGATGATACTCCGGCCTAAATGAGCTTGCGGCCCTGCTGCTCGATCGCTTCGAGCGTTGTCCGCACGTCATCCCAGGTCGTCTGGTGGGACATGATGCAAAGCCGAAGCGAGTAAACACCGCGCAGTCGCGTGGATGAGAGCATGGCGATGCCCGCTGCTATGACACCCGACTGGACCCGCTCGTTGATCTGATCGAGCTTGCTCGCTGCGATCTGCGAACCCCGCGGCCGGAAGCGAAAGCAGAGGATGCCGAGCGATGGCGCGCTGAGCAGTTCGAGCACTTCCGACTTCGACACGTATTCGCCGGCGCGATCCGCGAGCTCGATGCCACGCGCGATCGCTTCCCGGAACGCTGCCACACCAAAGGTCTGGATGGACATCCACACTTTCAAGGCACGGAATGAACGCGTCAACTGTAATCCGCGGTCGGCAAAATTGACCTGCTCCATGCCAAGACGCGTGTCCTGCAGATATTCCGGGTGGACGCTGAAAGCCTGTTCCAGCTTTGTGACATCCCGAACCATCACGCAGCCCGCTTCGAACGGCTGGAACAGCCATTTGTGGGCATCGAGACTGATCGAGTCCGCCAGCTGCATGCCATCGAGCAGTGCACTCCCACGATCGCAGAGCATCGCGAAACCGCCATACGCGGCATCCACGTGCAGCCAAATGTTCTCGTGGGCACAGAATGCCGCCATGTCCCGCAATGGATCAATGGCGCCGGTGTTGGTCGTGCCGGCGTTGGCGCAGACCGCGATTGGCGCGTAACCGTTCTTGCGCGCCTCGGAGACAGCACGTTTGAGTTCGTTAGTCCTCACCCTGAATCGATCGTCTGAAGCGATCTTGAAGATACCCTCCGGCCGCACGCCGATGATGCGGGCGGCCCGCTCCAGTGCACTGTGGCTCTGATCGCTCATGAACACTGCGGGGCGCGCGGGCGCGCCGTGATGTTCACGTGCGGCAACCAGCGCATCGAGGATCGCTGCCGATCCGCCAGACGTAAACAGGCCGCCGCCCGACTGCGGATAGCCGATCCACTGCCTGAACCAGTCAATCACGACCAGTTCAAGCTGGCTCGGGCCACCGGATCCAAGCCACGTGCCCTGAAAGATGTTGAACCCGGTCGCAAGATAGTCGGCGACCACGCCGGGCCAGGTCGGCGCCGAAGGAACGAACGCGAAGAAACGAGGATGATCCACGCGCGCAGCAATCGGCAGAACGTCGCGCACCGCGCGATCAAGCACCGCCATCGCATCCCTTCCTTCCTCGGGCGGCGGCTCGCGCAGCAATGGTTCCAGTTCCGCCCGTGTTGCGCCGCGCCAGGGCCGATCGTCGCGCAATTCTTCAAGGCGGGCGACGATGAGGTCCGTCGCGCGTCGCGCAAGTTGCTGCATGTCCTCGGCTGACATGCTGAGGCCCGATGAATCAGCGTTGCTCTTCTTGTTCATAAGTTGGCGGAGAGGGTGAGATTCGAACTCACGAAAGTCTCGCGACTTTGCCGGTTTTCAAGACCGGTGCATTCAACCGCTCTGCCACCTCTCCGGTGGATTCCGGTGCGGCGGGGATTGTCGGCTGCGGCGCCAGCGCCTGCAAGTCAGGCGGAGGTGCCACGGAACCCGGTCCGATATACTATGTCTCAGTAACTGGATTCCTTCATGGAGGTTTGAGCGATGCAACGCGAACCAATGGTCCTGCAGCAGTCAGCGATCCGTGAGTCCGCGCTGGCCACGAACAAGGTCCTCCGCAACACTTACCTGCTGTTATCGGCCACCCTCGCTTTCAGCGCGTTGATCGCGGGTGCCGCAATGGCATTCAACCTCCCGTATCCGGGCGTAATGCTGACGCTGCTCGTCTACTTCGGACTGCTGTTCGGCGTCCACAAGACAGCCAACAGCGCCCTGGGTCTCGTATTCGTGTTCGCGCTGACCGGTTTCCTGGGTTACACACTGGGTCCGATCATCAGCCTGTACCTGAAGGCCATACCGAACGGTCATACGGTCGTAATGAATTCCTTCGGCATCACCGCCGTGACATTCGTGGGTCTGTCGGCCTACGTCGTCAGGACAGGCCGGCGCTTCACGTTCATGGGTGGCTTCCTGTGGGTCGGTATCCTGACCGCATTCCTGCTGGGCCTTGGAGCGATCTTCTTCAACATGCCCGCACTGTCACTGGCAGTTTCCGGCATGTTCGTGCTGCTGATGGCGGGGCTGATCCTTTACCAGACCGGCGAGATCATGAATGGGGGCGAGACGAATTACATCCTCGCCACCGTGACGCTGTACGTCACGATTTTCAATCTATTTACGAGCCTGCTGCATCTGCTCGGTGCGGCGAGCGACGACTGATCGAAAAGCAGGAAGCGGCGCATCATGCGGCCGTGATCCGCGTGAGACCTCCGAGGTAGGTTCGCAGGACAGATGGCACCAGCACCGAGCCGTCGGCCTGCTGGTAATTCTCTAGCACCGCGACCAGGGCTCGGCCCACAGCCACGCCTGACCCATTCAGTGTATGCACGGGCTCGGGCTTCCCGGTTTCAGGGTTTCGCCAGCGCGCCTGCATGCGCCGCGCCTGGAAGGCCTCGCAGTTGCTGCACGATGAAATCTCGCGGTACTTGCCCTGCCCTGGCAGCCAGACTTCAAGGTCATAGGTCTTCGAACTGCCGAAGCCAATATCCCCGGCACACAGCGCAACTACCCGATATGGCAACTCGAGCAGTTCGAGCACGCGCGCCGCATGACCGGTCAGTTCCTCGAGCGCCTTGTAGGACTCCGACGGCCGGACGATCTGCACCAGTTCGACCTTGTCGAACTGGTGCTGGCGGATCAGGCCGCGCGTGTCCTTGCCATAGGAGCCTGCTTCCGAACGGAAACACGGCGTGTGGGCAACGAGCTTCAGCGGCAGTTGCGCAGCCTCAAATATCCTGTCGCCAGCCAGATTAGTCAGCGGCACTTCGGCGGTCGGTATCAGGAACAGTTCCGGATCCTCCTCGCCGCGTGCCAGCTTGAAAAGGTCCTGCTCGAATTTCGGCAACTGGCCCGTGCCGGTCAACGTCGACCTGGACACCAGATAAGGCACATACGCCTCGCGATACCCGTGTTCGCGCTGATGCAAGTCCAGCATGAACTGGGCGAGCGCGCGATGCAGGGACGCGAGCGGTCCTGTAAGCACCGCAAAGCGCGCGCCGGAGAGGCGGCCGGCGGCTGCCAGATCGAGCCCGCCCAGGCTTTCGCCAATCGCGACATGGTCAACCGGCTCAAAGTCGAGGCGCCGCGGCTCGCCATGGCGCCGAATTTCGGTATTGGCCGATTCATCGCGACCATCCGGCACGCTCTCGTGCAGCAGGTTCGGCAGATCGAGCAGCAATGCGTCGACTTCCGCCTGCAGCGAAGTCATTGCGCGCTCCGCGGCCACAAGCCGCGTGCCTAGCGTCTCGACTTCGGCCAGCAGCGGCGCGATGTCCTGTCCCTGGGACTTGGCCTGTCCGATGGTTCGCGAACGGCTGTTGCGTTCATTGCGCAGGGCATCGACCGCGACCTGCGCATCCTTGCGGCGCTTCTCAAGTTCCGCAAATCGAGCGATGTCGAGCCGGTAGCCACGGCGTGCCAGGTTCTTTGCGACGGCATCCGGGTCGCTGCGCAATTGCCGGGCGTCAAGCATGATCGTCCTTCCGCTTCAGCGCTTCGAGCAGGCGCAATTCCAGCCCGCGCGGCGCAGGATGATAGTAGACGCGCGGCTCGACACCGTCGGGGAAATGTTTCTGCCCCCTGGCCTGCGCATCGGGCTCGTCGTGGGCATAGCGGTAACCCTTGCCGTAACCAAGATCTTTCATCAGTTTCGTGGGCGCATTGCGAAGATGAAGCGGAACCTCCAGCGTTCCGAGCGCGCGTGCATCGTCCATCGCCGAGCCATAGGCCTTATAGACGGCGTTGCTCTTCGGCGCGCAGGCCAGGAACACGCAGGCCTGGGCCAGGGCCAGTTCCCCTTCCGGGCTCCCCAGGCGCTCGAATCCGTCCCATGCGGCAAGTGAAAGCGTCAGCGCCCGCGGATCCGCATTGCCGATGTCTTCGCAGGCCATGCGCACCATCCGCCGGGCGATGAAGCCCGGATCGCAGCCGCCGTCGAGCATTCGACACAGCCAGTACAGCGCGGCGTCCGGATCGCTATCGCGCACCGATTTGTGCAGCGCCGAAATCTGGTCGTAGAACAACTCACCGCGCTTGTCGAAGCGCCGATGACCACCGGCCGTCACTGCACGAACGATGTCGAGCGTGATGACCGGACCCGCCGCATCCGTGGTCGCCAGATCGACGGCCAGCTCGAGCAGATTGAGCGCCCGTCGTGCGTCGCCATCCGCCGCGTCGGCTATCAGTCGCAGGATTTCGACCGTCGCGGTGACTCCGCTCGCGCCGACTCCGCGTTCAGCATCCGTGAGCGCCCGCTCGAGCAGCGCCACCAGGTCGGCAGCTTCCAGCGGTTTCAGCAGATAGACTCTTGCCCGTGACAACAACGCCGAATTGAGTTCAAAGGAAGGGTTCTCGGTGGTTGCGCCGATGAATACCAGGGTGCCGTCCTCAACGAATGGCAGGAATGTGTCCTGCTGCCCCTTGTTGAAGCGATGCACCTCATCGAGGAACAGTACGGTCGCGCGGCCACCGGAAGCCCGCGCAGCGCGCGCCTGATCCACGGCTTCGCGGATGTCCTTGACGCCTGCCATGACCGCCGACAGCGCGATGAAGTCGGCCTTGCAGGACTCGGCCGCGAGCCGGGCCAGCGTTGTCTTGCCACTGCCCGGCGGGCCCCAGAGCACCATCGAATGCGGGATGCCTGCCGTGAGAAGCTGATGCAGTGGCCTGCCCGGACCCAGCAGGTGGCCCTGACCGGCAAACTCGGACAACTTGCCCGGGCGCATGCGATCGGCCAGCGGTCGGTAGCTGGCACTGGCGGCGTGGTCGATCGCGAGGCTGGCTTGGCGCTGCATGCTGCGGAGATTCTAGCTGTTCGCGCCCGAGCTCAGTGGCGTCGCCGCACCGCTAGCCAGGCTTCCACTGCCAGGGCCCAGCCGGCCCGCCGGCGGAGCAGCCACCAGGCGCTCAGCACGCCGACCGCATTGGCGAGGAAGTCCGCCCAGTCGGCGGTGCGCGAATCCGTAAAAAGCGCCTGCGCCGCCTCCATCGCCAGTCCCAGCAATAGTGCCCGCACCATCACCGTCGGGACAGCCTCCTCGGCTACCAGGCCAAGGCCCAGCAGCGTAAGCGTGAAGTACGCGGTGAAATGCCCGGCCTTGTCGAGGTGACCCGCGGTCGCCACTGTCTCGCCTGGAATGAGGCTCAGGATAACGATCAGCAGGACCAGCAGACCGACTGATCCGATCCAGACGCGCCGATACCGGAGCGACAGCACTGTCAGCCGACCGGTGCGCGGCCGACGACGTCCACACCCGGTGGCGGCTCGAACTTGAACAGGGAGGAATCGAAACGCGGATTGCGTTCGACCTGCAGCAGATCCAGCTCGGTCGTCTGCCCGAGCCGGTCAAGAAATGTCATGTGCCGCAAATCGGAACCGGCGAATCCGAGCCGCACCTCACGAAAATCGCCATCCGAGCGCCGCGGCGTGAGGCGACTCCAGTTCAGTCCATCCTGCACACCGGCATCCGTGATCTCGAACTCCTCGCTCAGGTCGCTGCCGCCGGCAAGCAGCATCGCGGGTGTGCCGGCCAGCGCTTCATCCGCGGGTCGTACCGTCGCCTGTTCCAGCAAAACGTCATAAAGCCAGATGGTCACCCCATCGGAGACGATGACCTGCTCCGGTACGCGGTAGTCCCAGCGAAATCTTCCCGGCCGTGCAAGCGCCACGGTGCCCTCCGCTCTTTCCAGTACCCGGCCATGCGCATCGGTCACGGTCTGGCGAAATTCGGCGCGCAGGCTCTTGAGCTCGCCGAGGAAATTCTCGACACGCCGTGTGGCGGCGACATCGGACGTGGGTGCCGCAACAGCCGGGGCGATCGCCAGGGTACCGATCAGAAGTGCAGCGAGGCGGTTTCCCATCACGATTCCGGCGGCGGCGGCGCCAGCACTTCGCGGCTGCCATTGGATTGCAGCGGCCCGACCAGGCCTACTGCCTCCATCGATTCAACCAGCCGCGCAGCGCGGTTGTAGCCGATCTTCAGGCGGCGCTGGACGCCGGATACCGAAGCGCGCCGTGATTCGGTGACGATGCGAACGGCCTCGTCGTACAGCGGATCCTGCTCGGCGTCATCTGCATGTTCGCCGCCCTCGCCGTCCCCGGTCTCATCGGAAAGCCCGGGCACGGGGCCCTTCGGGCCGGACAGGACTTCATCGATGTATTCCGGCGCGGCGCTGCCTCGCAACGACGCGACGACCCGATGCACTTCCTGGTCCGCGACAAATGCGCCGTGAACGCGCTCGGGCGTCGATGTGCCGGGTGGCAGGTAAAGCATGTCGCCATGGCTCAGCAGCGATTCCGCGCCGTTCTGGTCAAGGATCGTCCGCGAATCAACCTTGGCAGACACCTGGAAGGCGATGCGGGCCGGGATATTCGCCTTGATGAGACCGGTGATCACGTCCACGGACGGGCGCTGCGTCGCGAGTATCAGATGGATGCCCGAAGCGCGCGCCTTCTGCGCGAGTCTCGCGATCAGCTCTTCGACCTTCTTGCCGACGATCATCATCAAGTCGGCGAGCTCGTCGATCACCACGACGATGTACGGCAGGGGCTCGAGCGGCGGTACTTCGCCCTCATACTTGCCGGTGGCGAGCAAACCGGCGATCAGCGGATCGGGAATCGGCTTGCCGGCCTGCTGGGCATCACGCACCTTGCGGTTGAAGCCGCCGAGATTTCTGACGCCCAGCTCCTTCATCAACTGGTAGCGCCGCTCCATTTCCGCAACGCACCAGCGCAGCGCATTGGTGGCCTGCTTCATGTCAGTCACGACCGGCGCCAGCAGGTGCGGGATGCCCTCGTAGACCGACAGCTCGAGCATCTTCGGATCGATCAGGATCAGGCGCACCTGCTCAACGGTGCTCTTGTAAAGCAGCGACAGCACCATGGCGTTGATCGCGACCGACTTGCCGGAGCCGGTGGTGCCCGCGATCAGGAGGTGCGGCATCCGCGCAAGATCGGCGACCACCGGCGCGCCCCCGATATCCTTGCCGAGCGCGAGCGCGATCGGCGAAGCGAGCTCGTCATAGGCGCGCGAACGGATGATTTCGCCGAGCGTGACCAGTTCGCGGGTTTCATTGGGAATTTCCAGGCCCACAACCGACTTGCCCGGTATGACCTCTACGACCCGCACGCTGATCGCCGACAGGGCGCGCGCCAGGTCCTTGGCGAGTGCGCTGATCTGGCTGACCTTCACGCCGGGTGCGGGCTTCAATTCGAAGCGCGTGACCACCGGGCCTGGCAGCACGGCGACGACTTCGACGTCCACACCGAAGTCCTTGAGCTTGATCTCGACGAGCCGGGAAATCGCATCGAGCGCTTCGGGCGAATAAGTCTTTTCGCGCACCGGCGGATCGTCCAGCAGCTTGAGTGCGGGAAGATCCGTCGCGGCGGGCTTGGAGAACAGCTGGACCTGTTTCTCCTTTTCGACGCGCTGGCTCGGCTCCGGTACCGCTGGTGCCGCCGTTCCGATGTGCGGTGGTGTGCGTGTCCCCGCCTTCTTCTGCACTTCGCGAACCAGCGCCTCACGGGCCTCGCGCGATTCCCGGCCCGCAGCCTGGTCCCTCGACGTCGCCATCCGGTTGCGGATCCAGGCTGCGCCGGCGAGTACCCAGTGCCCGATGAAGTCCATCACACGCAGCCAGGAGACGCCCGTGTAAAGCTGCACTCCCGCAAACCACAGCGCCAGCATCAGCAGCGTCGCGCCAAGCAACGAGGCCGCGGCTTCAAGGCTCTCGCCGATCAGGCTGCCGAGAATGCCGCCAGCCCCTGCCGGCAGCGCGCCAGCAGCAAAGTGCAGACTTGCAAGTCCACAGCTCGTCGCGAGCGCGGCCGCGAGCCCAATCGTGCGCAGTGCGATCGTCGAGCGCCCCTGCCCCGGATCATCGGGCCGGCGCTTCAGCGCGACCCAGGCGCTGAATGCAATCGACAGCGGGAAAAGGAATGCCGGCCAGCCGAAAAGCATCAGCAGGATGCCGGAAACCCAGGCACCCAATGGTCCGATGAGGTTGCCGACCTGGCCCGGTTCGCCTGTATAGCTGAAGCTGCGGTCGTAAGCGTCGTAGCTCGAGAGCGCGATCATCAGTACCAGCGCGAACGCGGCGAGCAGCCAGAATGCGGCCTCTCGCAATGCCCTAGCGAAGACCGGATCGAGCTTGGCTTCCGCTGTGGAAGCGTCGACGGCGGTTTTGGCCACAGACTAAGAATCCTGATAAAGAATTGGCTATAAGCAGTTGATTATAAGAACATTGCAATTGGCACCGCAAGCGCCCATATGCGATGACGGCGGCCTGCTAGGATGCGCGGCTAGCCGGTCCGCCGGGAAAACGTGGCGCGCGAAAACGAGCGGTGAGCACTATACATGACGACTCCCAGACACTCGCGGTTGATCATCCTGGGTTCCGGTCCCGCCGGCTATTCGGCCGCTGTTTACGCGGCGCGCGCGAACCGCAAGCCATTGCTCGTCACCGGACTCGAGCAGGGCGGGCAGTTGATGACGACGACCGAGGTGGACAACTGGCCCGGTGACGTCGAAGGCCTGCTCGGCCCGGACCTGATGGATCGCATGCGCCGCCACGCGGAGCGATTTGGTGTCGAGATGGCACATGACCAGATCATTCGGGCGGAGCTTGGCAAGCGCCCGTTCCGACTGGTTGGCGAGACGGGCGAATACAATTGCGACTCGCTGATCATCGCGACTGGTGCCAGTGCGCGTTATCTCGGGCTGGACTCGGAAACGCGCTTCCGCGGCCGCGGAGTTTCCGCCTGCGCAACCTGCGACGGGTTCTTCTATCGCGATCAGCGCGTGGCCGTGGTCGGCGGCGGCAATACGGCAGTCGAGGAAGCGATCTATCTCGCCAATATCGCCTCGCACGTGACACTGATCCACCGGCGCGACCGGCTGCGCGCAGAAGCAATCCTGCAGGATCGCCTTGCGGCGCTGGCAGAGAAAGGCAAGGTCACCTATATGTGGAATCATGTTGTCGATGAAGTCCTGGGCGGCGACCAGGGTGTGACCGGGGTACGCGTGAAGCCCGTCAGTGGCAATGGCGGCAGCGACCTGGATGTGACCGGACTCTTCATTGCGGTCGGCCACACGCCAAACACTGCGCTTTTCGAGGGGCAACTCGAGATGAAGAATGGCTACATCATCGTCAAGGCAGGTATCTCTGGGGATGCCACGGCGACCAGCGTGCCCGGCGTATTTGCCGCGGGTGATGTCGCCGACCATGTATACCGGCAGGCCGTGACTTCGGCTGGCACAGGCTGCATGGCCGCGCTTGACGCGGATCGCTTCCTGGAGCGGCAGGCCGGCGGCTGATGCCGCATGACCGTCCGGATCGCCCGTTCACTCGCTGACGTCGATGCGCCGCAATGGAATGCGCTGGTCGGCTGCGGCGCACCATTCCTGCGCCACGAATTCCTGCTTGCGCTCGAACAATCGGGGTGTGCCACGGCAGCGACCGGCTGGGATGCGCACCATCTGCTGCTCGCAGATGCGCACGGCAATCTCACCGGCGCGATGCCCCTGTACCTGAAGGCACATTCCTGGGGTGAATTTGTCTTTGATTTCGCCTGGGCCGAGGCCTACCAGCGCGCCGGGCTGAACTATTACCCGCGGCTTTGTTGCGCTGTCCCGTTCACGCCGGCGACCGGCCCACGGCTCCTGACGCTGGAAACGGACGCCGCATCGATTCGGCGGTCCCTGATCGAGGCGGCGCGCGACCTCCGGCGGACGCTCGACGTGTCCTCACTGCATGTCCTGTTTCCGGATCCGGAAGACCAGTCGGCATTCGAGACCGCCGGATTGATGCGCCGCCTTGATTGCCAGTTTCACTGGCAGAATGAGGGCTATGAAAGCTTCGATGACTTCCTCGAGGGATTCACCGCCGAGAAGCGCAAGAAGGTCCGGCGCGAACGGCGCCGGGTCGCCGAGGGCGGCATCACGCACCGGACGCTGCATGGCGCCGACCTCGATGACGGCCTGATTACCACCGTTTATGCGCTGCATGCGCAGACCTTCGCACGCTTCGGCAATCCGCCCTATCTGAACCTCGACTTCTTCCGCCGCCTTGCGCGCACGATGCCAAATGCGCTCGTCGTCGAACTCGCAATGCGCCGCGACGAAGCCATAGCCTGCTCGGTGTCCCTGCGCAATGAAGACACTCTCTATGGGCGTTACTGGGGCGCGAGCGGCGACTATCACAGTCTGCATTTCGAGACCTGTTTCTACCGCGGTATCGAATACTGCATCCGCGAGCGCCTGGCACGCTTCCAGCCCGGCACACAGGGAGAACACAAGCTGCTGCGCGGCTTCGCCCCGGCAATGGTCTGGTCTCTTCACGAGATCGCCGACCCGCGTTTTGCCGTAGCGATCCGAGATTGGCTGTATCGTGAGGAATCGCGGCGTCGCGCCTATCTGCGCGCAGCGGCCGGCCACCTGCCCTTCCGGCGCGCCGACATCCCGGCTAGGCTGCCGGCTGATGTCCGGGATTACCTGGCTGCAGAAGACTGACCCGCCCGAGGCGCTGCCTCCGACCTCGCGCGCCTTGCGCGAACCCAATGGGCTGCTGGCGGTTGGCGGCGCGCTGACACCGGAATGGCTGACACACGCCTATCGGCGCGGCGTGTTTCCCTGGTACTCCGCCGACCAACCGATTCTCTGGTGGGCACCAGATCCGCGAGCCATCCTGCTGCCGCCGGAGTTCAGAATCTCGCGCAGTCTGGCCCGCTCGATGCGCAATCGCGGCTACGTGACGCGCATGGACACGGCGTTCGACGCCGTTGTCGAAGCCTGTGCCGGGCCTCGACGCGGCGGTGCCGGCACCTGGATTACCGGGGCAATGCATGAGGCCTATCTCGCCCTTCACCGTCGCGGCCTCGCGCATTCCGTCGAGACCTGGCACGAAGATCGCTTGGTCGGAGGACTCTATGGCGTCGCCATGGGTTGCGTATTTTTCGGAGAATCGATGTTCACGCGGGAGCGCGACGCGTCCAAGGTCGCCTTTGCGCGACTCGTGCGCGAATGCCTGCGGCTCGACGTGGCGTTGATCGATTGCCAGCTGCCGAGCCCGCATCTCGCGAGTCTCGGCAGCCGGTCGCTGACACGGGCCGACTTTGAGGCGCGTCTCACCGAACTGGTGGATGCCGGGCCCCGCCGGTGGCCGCACGGAGACATGGAATTGCATGCCGTGACGCGCTAGGTCACAATCCGCGCGGTTTCCGCTACCGCACCGGGTTGGAATGGCAAAGGAAGAGGCAATTCAGATGGAGGGAGAGGTCGTCGAGACCCTGCCCAACACGACATTCCGCGTGAAGCTGCAGAATGACCACATCGTCACCGCCCACATCTCGGGCAAGATGCGCAAGCACTACATACGCATTCTGACGGGCGACAACGTCACGGTCGAGTTGACGCCTTACGACCTCACGAAGGGCCGCATCATCTATCGCGCCCGCTAGCGGCTCAGTCCTGGCCGAGCAATTCCGGTTCGTGTGCCGGTCGGCATTCTAAGGCGAGCCCGGCGCCGTCCTTCGCCAGTGAAACCCTGACGGTTCCGCCTCCGGCAAGACGGCCGAACAGCAGTTCCTCGGCCAGCGGGCGCTTGACGTGCTCCTGCAGCACCCGTGCCATCGGTCGCGCGCCCATCTTCGGGTCGTAACCGGTGGTGGCGATCCAGCGCCGCGCGTCGTCGTCGACAGTGAGGCTGACTCCTTTCTGCTCCAGCTGCGCCTCGACCTCAAGCAACAGCTTGTCCACCACGCGCCCAATAGTCGCCTGATCGAGTGAGTTGAACTGGATGATCGCATCAAGGCGATTGCGGAACTCGGGCGAGAACATGCGCCGGACCGCTTCCATTCCGTCCGGCCTGTGGTCCTGCTGCGTGAAGCCAATGCTGGCACGGTTCATGTCGGCGGCACCGGCATTCGTCGTCATGATGATGATGACGTTGCGGAAATCCGCTTTGCGACCGTTGTTGTCGGTCAGCGTTCCATGATCCATGACCTGCAGCAGCAGATTGAAGACATCCGGGTGCGCTTTCTCGATCTCATCGAGCAGCAGCACGCTGTGCGGGTGCTTGGCGATTGCTTCGGTCAGCAGTCCGCCCTGATCGAAACCGACATAGCCCGGAGGTGCGCCGATCAGGCGTGACACAGTGTGACGCTCCATGTACTCGGACATGTCGAAGCGCACAAATTCGACGCCGAGTGCGATGGCGAGTTGCCGGGTGACTTCGGTCTTGCCGACCCCGGTCGGTCCCGCCAGCAGGAAACTGCCCACCGGCCGCCGTTCGCTGCCGAGCCCCGCGCGGGCCATCTTGATGGCAGCGGCCAAAGCGTCGACGGCCGCATCCTGGCCATAAATCACCAGCTTCAGGTTGCGCTGCAGGTTTTGCAGTACCTCGCGATCGGACGTCGAGACATGCTTGGGCGGAATCCGTGCGATGCGTGCGACCACCCCCTCGATGTGGGCCACCGTGACCGTGGATTCGCGCTCGGCAGCCGGTTTCAGCCTGAGCGATGCGCCCGCCTCGTCCACCACGTCAATCGCCTTGTCTGGCAGGTGCCGGTCATTGATGTGGCGCTGCGACAGCTCGGCCGCGGCTGTCAGCGCCTCGTCGGAATAGCTGACGCCATGGTGCTCCTCGAATCGTGACTTCAGGCCGCGCAGGATCTCGATGGTCTCGGCAACGGTCGGTTCAATAACATCGATCTTCTGGAAGCGCCGTGCGAGCGCGTGATCCTTCTCGAAAATGCCGCGGTATTCCTGGTAGGTCGTCGAGCCGATGCAACGCATCTCGCCGCTTGCGAGCACGGGCTTGATCAGATTGGAGGCGTCCATGACGCCGCCGGAGGCGGCGCCGGCGCCGATCACCGTGTGGATCTCGTCGATGAACAGGATCGCTCCGGGACGCTTCTTGAGTTCGCTGACGACGCCTTTCAACCGCTTTTCGAAATCGCCCCGGTACTTCGTGCCGGCGATCAGGGCGCCCATGTCGAGCGCATAGATCGTGCAATCGGCAAGCACTTCCGGAACCTTGCCTTCGACGATCAGGCGCGCAAGTCCCTCGGCGATCGCGGTCTTGCCCACGCCGGCCTCGCCGACGTAGAGCGGATTGTTCTTGCGCCGCCGGCAAAGGATCTCGATGGTCCGCTGCACTTCGAGCTGGCGTCCGATCAGCGGATCGACGCGGCCCGCCTTTGCCAGCTCGTTGAGATTTGTCGTGTACTTCTCAAGTGCCGCCGCACCGCTGTCTTCTGCGCCCTCGCGCTCGGCCGCCGCGCCTTCGTCACGCGTTGCGTCACGGCTCTCGCCGCTTGCTGGCAGTCCGTGGGAAATGTAGTTGACGACGTCGAGTCGGCTGACGTCCTGCAGTGACAGCAGATAAGCCGCATGGGACTGCTTTTCGCTGAAGATTGCGACCAACACGTTTGCAACCGTGACTTCCTTCTTGCCGCTCGACTGAACATGGAAGACGGCGCGCTGAAGCACGCGCTGGAAGCCGAGAGTCGGTTGCACTTCGCGTTCGTCGTCGCCCGCCAGAGTCGGCGTGGTCTCGTCGATGAATTTCTGCAGATCCTTCTGCAGGCGGGCCAGGTCCGCGCCACAGGCCTTCAGGATCTCGCGCACACGCGGCGTGTCCAGGATCGACAGCAGCAGATGCTCCACGGTCATGTATTCGTGGCGGGCATCGCGCGCCTTCTGGAATGCCTCATTCAGGCAGTATTCGAGTTCACTCGAAAGCACTCAGGTCTCCTCCATAGTGCACAGCAGCGGGTGCTGATGCTGCCGGGAATACGTCATTACCTGCGCGACCTTGGTCTCTGCAATCTCGTAAGTAAATACCCCACAGACGCCTTTGCCACGGGTATGGACCTCCAGCATGATCCGCGTCGCACGCATGCGGTCCAGTGCAAAGATCCGCTCCAGCACATCCACGACGAACTCCATCGGCGTGTAATCGTCGTTCAGCAGCACCACCTGATAGAGCGGTGGCTTCTTGACCTGCGGTTGCGCCTCCTCGACGACGAGGCTATGGCCGCCCTGCCCGATCTCGCCTTCCTCGTCGCCAGTCACCTGCCAAACCCACTCCACGCCACCCGTCCACTTATAGGGGTCGCGAGGCCGCTGCACAAGGGCGCGGCGTCGCCCCCTAGTATCAGCATGCTTGGCACGAGCCCGCTTTGAGAAGTGTCGCACAAGTGCCCGCAGCTACTTCGATTTCTGCTCATTTCTCGCCTTGTGGGTCTCCCGCGGCTACCCGTATCATGGCGCGGTTTCCCCGGAGGCCATGGATGCCCCCAGGCCGGACACTTCTGGACGGGCCAACATGCAGTTAGTCGATCGGATCGTCGCTCCCTTTCGCGGTGCCGAACGTGCACTGCCGCGGAGCGTCATGGCGGCCGCGCCGGCGATCCTGACGGTTGCCATGGTCATTGTGCTGGCAGCGCAGCTCGCCAGCCTTCTGTGGCGGGCGCTTGGCTCGACTAACGGCGAGGCGGTGCCGCCAGCTGCCGTTGATGGCGCGGCAGCGCCGCCGGTTGACCTCGAAAGCATCGTCAACGCGCATTTGTTTGGCGTCGCCGGCATGTCCGGCGACCCGAATGCGGCGCCGGCCACTTCCGCAAATCTTGCACTGGCCGGCACGCTGGCCGGCGTCAATCCCGAACAAGGTTGGGCAATCATTGGCGCGAGTGGCCAGGCGGCGCGGGTTTACGCTACAGGCGCAGCGCTTCCGGGCGGAACGAAACTGGTCGCCGTGTACCAGGATCGCGTGATCCTCGACCGGAACGGCACGCGTGAATCGCTGGCGCTGCCGCGTCTCAGTGGACTCGCAGGCGCGGCGCCGGTCGCCTACCAGCCTGCTAGTGCACCAGCCGGTTCGCTCGTCGACAGCGTGCGCGAATTGATGTCCCAGGATCAGACCGCAGTCAATGACCTGCTGCGGCCGCAACCGGTTTTCGCCGGCGGGCAGTTGCATGGCTATCGCGTTTATCCGGGCCGCAATCGCGGCCAGTTCGCCAAGCTCGGCCTGCAGCCTGGCGACCTGGTAACCGCGGTCAATGGCGCCCCGCTTGATGATCCGACCCGCGGGCTCGAGACCCTGCGGGGCATCGGCCTGGGGGCGCCCGTCGCCCTGACGATCGAACGCAATGGCCAACAACAGCAGTTGACGGTCGATTCGGCTGACGTCGTGCAGGAACTCCAGCCCGCTCCGGAGCCGGTCCAGGAAGATGAACCGAGCGAGTGATGCGTCACATGCAAAGGAACGCTCAATGACGAGATCCACCCGCCTTGCCCTGCTGCTCGTCCTGGCGCTACCGCTGGCCGCCGCGGCCCAGCAGGGCCAGCAAATCACGCCCAACTACAAGGATGCCGACCTGGGCCAGGTCATCGAGGCCGTCAGCCAGGTGACCGGCAAGAATTTCATCGTCGATCCGCGGGTTCGCGCGCAGGTGACGATGCTGTCCAACACACCGATGAGCCCGGATGCCTTCTACGAGGCTTTCCTCGCGATCCTGCAGGTTCACGGATTCGTCGCCGTGCCTTCAGGATCGGTCATCAAGATCCTGCCGGACGCCACAGCACGGCAGCTGCCGGCCAACGATCTCCCGGACCGCGTCAGTTCGACCTCGGATGAGATCGTCACGCAGGTCATCCAGGTCCGCAATGTCTCGGCGGCCCAGCTGGTCCCGATCCTGCGTCCCTTGATCCCGCAGTATGGTCACCTGGCGGCCTACCCGAGCGCCAACATGCTGATCATCTCGGACCGCGCCTCGAACGTGAATCGCATGACCCGGATCATCGCCCGGATCGATCGCTCCGGTGATGGCGACGTCGAAGTGATTCGCCTGGAGCACGCGTCAGCCAGCGATATCGTTCGGGTCGTGAATTCGCTGAGCGCGAGTCAGGGCGCGGACGCCTCGTCCGGTGCCCACATGGTCGCCGATGAGCGCACCAATAGCGTGCTGATTGGCGGTGAGGCCTCGCAGCGGCTGCGCCTGCGCACACTGATCACCCATCTCGATACGCCGCTGGAAGACGGCGGTGACACCCAGGTGCGCTACCTGCGTTACGCCGACGCGGAAAAGATTGCGGCCAAGCTGAAGGAACAGGCTGTCGCATCCGGGCCCGCGCCAGCCGGCCAGGCCGCGACCGGCGGCGCCGACCGTTCGGTGACCATCTGGGCCGAGCCGGAGACCAACGCACTGGTTGTCACGGCGCCGCCCAAGACCATGCGTTCGCTGATGCAGGTCGTCGACCGGCTCGATATCCGCCGCGCACAGGTCATCATCGAAGCAATGCTGGTCGAGGTGTCGCGGGATGCGACCAGGGATCTCGGCGTGAACTGGATCGTCGACGGTTCCGGCGACAACTTCCTGGTCGGACTCTTCAATCAGCCGATCGGTGGTGTCAGCCTGGGGGACATCGCGAAAGGCATTGACGATCCCTCAAAAGTCGACGCCGCACCCGGCGGGCTGACGATCGGCGGGGGCCGCAACCAGGATAGCGGCACGAATTTCGCGGCGATCCTGCGCGCCCTGTCCGGCGACGGCGACACCAACATCGTCTCGATGCCTTCGGTCATCACGCTCGACAACGAGGAGGCACAGATCAAGGTCGCCCAGGAAGTGCCATTTGTGACCGGCTCATTTACCAACACGGGCGCCGGTGGTGGCGGCACGGTCAATCCGTTCCAGACCATCACGCGCGAAGAGGTCGGCAATATCCTGAAGATCACGCCCCAGATCACGGACGAGAACACGATCCTGCTGAAGATCGAGCAGGAATCATCGAATCTCGCGGCCAGTTCCCAGGGGGCCGTCGACTTGATCACCAACAAACGGACCATCAGCACGCGCGTCCTGGTCGACGACGGCGGCATGCTGGTGCTTGGTGGCCTGATCGAGGACCGCCTGACCGAGAGCGAACAGCGCGTCCCAGGCCTTGGCCGCATCCCGTTGCTGGGCAACCTGTTCCGGGTACGCAACACCAAGAAGACCAAGTCGAACCTGATGGTCTTCATCCGGCCGCGTGTGCTGCGCACGGCGGAACAGGCGGCCATTGAGACCAATTCGAAGTACAACTATTTGCGAAACCTGCAGCTCGACCAGAACAACGGCAAGGTCAAGCTGATGCCGGGCGAGACCCGGCCGACGCTGCCTTCGCTGATCGGGCCCACCGCACCAGCCACCGCTCCGGCACCTCCGTCGCAGGAAATTGCGACCGAGGCCAAGGATCCCGGCGAGTGACCGGAGGCCGCAGGTGAGCGCAGGCACGGCGCCAAAGCCGATCGCACCCGTCGGTCGACTGCCATTCACATTCGCGAAGCGGCATGGCGTGCTGGTGCGCGCGGTCGTGGATGGCAAGGCCCAGGTCGTCTACCGGGAGGGCGCGCAACCCGCAGCCTTGGCGGAATTGCGCCGCTTCCTCGGCATGCCACTCGTGATCGAGCGCGTGGCTGTGGCCGCATTCGATGAGCTGTTGCGCAAGGCCTACGAAGGCGGCAGCGGCGAGGCGGGCCAGATCGTCGAGGGAATCGAAGACGAGACCGACCTCGCGGGACTGGCGGAAGGCCTGCCCGAACCCTCGGACCTGATGGAGAGCGAAGACGATGCGCCGGTCATCCGCCTGATCAACGCAGTGCTCACCCAGGCGATCAAAGAAAACGCCTCGGACATCCATGTCGAGCCATTCGAGAATCGCCTCGTGATCCGCTTTCGCGTGGATGGCGTGCTGCGCGAGGTGCTGCAGACCAAGCGCGCGGTTGCGCCGCTCTTGATCTCGAGAATCAAGGTGATGTCGCGTCTCGACATTGCCGAAAAGCGCCTCCCGCAGGACGGGCGCATCAGCCTGCGCATCGCGGGTCGTGCGGTGGACGTGCGCGTCTCAACGATACCGTCGGGCCACGGCGAACGCGTCGTGCTTCGCCTGCTCGACAAGCAGGCCGGCCGCCTTGATCTCGCATCGCTTGGCATGGAGCCACGGGTTCAGGCAATGCTGGACGAGCTGATACACAAGCCGTACGGCATCATCCTGGTGACCGGACCAACGGGTTCCGGCAAGACCACAACACTGTACGCAGCACTCGAGCGCATCAACGACCACACGCGCAACATCATGACTGTCGAGGATCCGATTGAGTACTACATCGATGGCATTGGCCAGACCCAGGTCAATACCAAGGTCGAGATGACCTTTGCGCGCGGCCTGCGTGCCATCCTGCGTCAGGACCCGGACGTCGTGATGGTTGGCGAAATCCGCGACACCGAAACCGCGCAGATCGCCGTACAGGCCTCTCTGACCGGACACTTGGTGCTATCGACGCTGCATACCAATACCGCGGTCGGTGCCATCACCCGGCTCAGGGACATGGGCGTCGAACCCTTCCTGCTGTCCTCCACGCTGCTGGGTGTCGTCGCGCAACGGCTGGTGCGCGTGCTGAACCCGGACACGCGGATCGGCTATCCGGTCGGCGAGTACGAGGCGCGGCTGCTGGGCCTTGCGCCGGGCGAGGCCGCCAGTGCGAAAATCTACCGGCCAGGCGCCGATGCCGGCGGCGGCTACCGCGGCCGCACCGGTATTTACGAACTCGCAATCGTTGACGAACAGATGCGTGCCATGATTCACGACGGCGCAGGTGAACATGACCTGGAGCGTCATGCCCGTCAGCTGACGTCTGGCATCCGCGACGACGGCCGCGCCAAGGTCCAGGCAGGCATCACCTCGCTCGAAGAGCTGTTGCGCGTCACCCGCGAGGAGTGATGGCCGCTTACGAGTACACGGCACTCGATACGACAGGCCGCGAGCATCGCGGCGTGCTCGACGGCGACAGCGCGCGGCAGGTCCGCCAGCTGCTGCGCGACCAGGCGCTGCTGCCGGTAACCGTCAGCGAAGTGACCGATACTGAACCGGCGCGGATGCTGCGGTTTTCATTTGGAACCCGGGTCAGCACGACCGACCTCGCCCTGCTCACGCGCCAGCTGTCGACACTGGTGCGTTCCGGCATACCGCTGGAAGAGGCGCTGCTCGCGGTTTCCCAGCAGAGCGAGCATGCGCGCGTGCAAGGTGTCGTCGCCGGCGTGCGCGCTCGGGTTCTCGAGGGCCGCACGCTGGCCGAAGGACTGGGCGCATTCCCGAAGGTGTTTCCGGAGATCTATCGCGCCACGGTTTCCGCCGGGGAGCAGTCGGGGCATCTGGATGCCGTGCTGGAGCGCATGGCCGATTACACCGAGAACCGTCAGGTACTCCAGCAGAAGATCCGCAATGCCATGCTTTATCCGGTGCTGCTGACCGTGATCTGCCTCGGGATCGTCTCGGTGCTGCTCGGCTACGTGGTGCCGGAAGTGGTGCGCGTGTTTGAAGCGGGCGAGCGCGAACTGCCGATCCTGACGCGCCTGCTGATCGGCGCTTCCGATTTCCTGCGCGCCTGGTGGTGGCTGCTGCTGGCACTGGTCGCCGCGGCAGTCTGGGGGTTTCGCCGCTGGCTGCGCAAACCGGCGTCACGACGCACATTCGACCTGCTGAAACTGCGCATGCCGATCGTCGGGCGAATCACCAGAGGCAATAACGCGGCGCGTTTCGCGCGGACATTCTCGATCTTGACGGCGAGCGCCGTGCCGGTGCTGGAGGCGCTCCGGATTGCCGGCGAAGTCGTCACCAACTCGCCGATGCGCCAGGCGGTCCAGGATGCCGCGGTCCGGGTCCGGGAGGGCGCGCCGATCGCCCGCTCACTGGCCGCCAGCAAGTTGTTCCCGCCGATGCTCATCCACCTGATTGCCAGCGGTGAGACGAGCGGCGAACTCGAATCGATGCTGGAGCGTGCGGCTGACAACCAGGAGCGGGAACTGGATGGCACCGTGAACACGGCCGTTGGAATCCTGGGGCCGGTCATGATTCTGGTGATGGGCATCTTCGTTTTTATGATCGTCATCGCACTTTTGCTGCCGATATTCCAGTTGAATCAACTGGTCAGCTGAGACCCCTTGCAGCCGCCGCCGCGGGGCCTTATAAGTCGGCCCGCGGCAACCCGGATTGGGTGCATGAACGAAAGGCCGGAAGAAGAGTTCGAAGACGAAGAGCCCGACGAAACTGAAGACGTCGAGGAGGTGCTCGACGTCGACAAGTTGATGCGGGACTTTGACACGCGCAAGCGTCGCGGCGCGCGTGTTGCGGGGGAGCCCGCCTGGCGCAAGCTCGAACGCAAGCTCGAGGAGCGGCGCACCAGGGGTCTGCTGTCGGATTTTGAGGATTATCCGGTGGATGAGCCGGATGCCGGCGACGATTCCGCGGCAAAGAAGCTGCGCCGCGCCGCGTCGCGCCGACGCTAGGCCGGTCCGGTTCGCTCGCTAAAAGGGGACGCACCCCTTTTGTTCCGCAGAAAAGGGGCGCGTCCCCTTTTAGCGGAAATTGCGCGCTGGCGCGGCCAGCGAACCCAATAGTTCCGAATGATCCTCCAGGCGCTCGACGACGACATGCAGCACGTCGCCCTCGCGCTGCAGCCGCCCCTTGACGCCCAGCAGCCGCGCCCCGAGCAATGTCTTGCGATGGCGATCCGCGATGCGGCTCCAGACCACCAGATTCACATAGCCGGTTTCGTCCTCGAGTGTCACGAAGATCACTCCACTCGCACTGCCCGGCCGCTGCCGTGTCAGTACGATGCCGCCGGTCGCGACCCTTGTGCCGTCCGTCAGCTGCAGGACCTCCGCCGCGGGCAGCCAGCCGCGGGCGGCCAGCCGCGGCCGCAGCAGGGCCAGCGGATGCCGGGCGAGCGTCAGGCCAACCGCCCGGTAATCAGCCACGATGTCTTCGCCTTCCGATGGCGCGCGCAGCAGCGGGATTCCTGCCGCGCGCTCCGCAGCGGGCACGAGCGGCATCGACGGCTCGATTCCGAGCACCTGCCAACCGGCAAGGTGGCGATGGCCCGCGAGACCGGCAAGTGCCCCGGCCGCGGCGAGCGCCTCCAGATCGCGCCTCGGCAGCCGCGCACGGCGGGCCAGTTCACCGACATCCCGAAAGGCCCCGTCTGCGCGCGCCGCGACCAGGCGTTCCGCACCATCTCGTGACAGTCCGCGCACGCGGCCCAAACCCAGGCGAAGCGCCAGACCACTGCCCGCCACCGGTTCCAGTGTCGAATCGAAATCGCTGGCATTCACATCGACAGCACGCACGGGCACGCCGTGTGCGCGTGCATCGCGAACCAGCTGCGCCGGCGCATAGAAGCCCATCGGCTGGCTGTTCAGCAGCGCGCAGCAGAATGCCGCCGGTTCGTGGCACTTGAGCCAGGCCGAGACATAGACCAGCAATGCAAAGCTCGCCGCATGCGATTCCGGGAAGCCGTACTCGCCGAAGCCGAGGATCTGCTGAAACACCTGGCGTGCGAAACTTTCGTCATAGCCGCGCGCCCGCATGCCTTCGACGAGACGCTGCTCGAACGGCCCGAGTGAGCCCTTGCGCTTCCAGGCCGCCATCGCACGGCGCAGCCGGTCGGCTTCGCCCGGAGTGAAACCCGCCGCGACAATCGCGAGCTGCATGACCTGTTCCTGGAAGATCGGCACGCCAAGCGTGCGCGACAGCACCTCACGCACTTCCGGGCCCGGGTATTCGACCGGTTCCTGCCCGCTGCGCCGGCGCAGGTAGGGGTGCACCATCTGGCCCTGGATCGGGCCGGGCCGCACGATCGCGACCTCGATGACGAGGTCGTAATAACAGCGCGGCTGCAGCCGCGGCAGCATCGCCATCTGCGCCCGCGATTCGATCTGGAACACGCCGATGGTATCGGCCCGGCAGATCATCCCGTACACGGCGGGATCCTCGGCCGGTATGTCGGACATGCGGAAGTCGCCGCTGCGGCGCGCGCTGACGAGCGCGAGCGCCCTCTGGATCGCCGACAGCATGCCGAGCCCCAGCACATCCACCTTCAGGAGCCCCAGTTCGTCGAGGTCGTCCTTGTCCCACTGGATGACCGTGCGCTCCGGCATCGCCGCATTTTCGATCGGCACCAGTTCCTCGAGCGGCCCGCGCGAAATCACGAAGCCGCCGGTGTGCTGTGACAGGTGCCGCGGGAAGCCGATCAGCTCGCGGGTCAATGCCAGAACGCGTGCGAGCAGCGGGTTCGCCGGATTGAGGCCCGCGTCGCGGATCCACCGGTCGGCGGCTTCATCACCGTCCCACCACTGCATCGCGCGCGCAAGACGGTCGATCTGCGGCGCATCGAGCCCGAGTGACTTGCCGACGTCGCGTACGGCGCTCTTCGGGTGATAGCAGATCACCGTCGCGGTGAGCGCGGCGCGATCGCGGCCATACTTGCGATACAGGTACTGGATGACTTCCTCGCGCCGTTCGTGCTCGAAATCGACGTCGATATCGGGTGGCTCGTTGCGCTCGCGCGAGATGAAGCGCTCAAACAGCATGATCATGCGCGCGGGATCCACCTCGGTGATGCCGAGCGCATAGCAGACCGCCGAGTTGGCCGCCGAGCCGCGGCCCTGGCACAGGATGCCGCGCGCGCGCGCGAACGCAACGAGGTCGTGCACTGTCAGGAAGTAGCGTTCATAACCCAGTTCCGAGATCAGTTCGAGTTCGCGGTCGAGAAGTTCCTGCACCGGCTGTGGCACACCGCCCGGCCAGCGCCGTGTGGCGCCCTGCCCGACCAGCTCGCGCAGGTAAACAGCCGGCAGCTGACCCTGTGGCACGACTTCCTCCGGATACTCGTAGCGGATTTCGTCGAGCGAAAAATGGCAGCGCCCGGCGATCTCGAGTGTCGCGTCAAGAAGTGACTGCGGATACAGTTCCCGCAGCCGCGCGAGCGGGCGCAGCAAGCGTTCACCATTCGGATGGAGCGCAACACCCGCGCGCGCCACCGTGGTCTTCAGCCGAATCGCGGTCAGCGTGTCCTGCAGGGCCCGCCGCCTGCGCTGGTGCATGTGCACGTCACCGCTCGCAACGGCCGGTATTCCGAGTTCGCTCGCCAGCGCCTCGAGCCGGGCGAGCCGTTCGCGATCGGCACCCGCCATCGGCAGTTCGACGGCGATCCACAGCCGTCCAGTGAAGCGCTCACGCAGCCAGGTGCCGTCTTCCACAGCAGGCAATGGCCCCGGCAGCCAGAGCACGAGGCATTCATCGAGTCCATCCTCGAGATCCCTGCGATCGAGCACGTAACGCCCTTTCGGCGCTGCCCGACGGGCGCACGTGATCAGCCGGGCAAGCGCCCCATAACCCCGCCTGCTGGTCGCAAGAGAGACCAGCCGCAGACCGTCTGCGAGTGTGAATTCGCTGCCGATGATCAGTGCAAGGCCACAGTCGCGCGCCGCCGCATGGGCGCGCACGATGCCTGCCAGCGAACATTCATCCGTCAGTGCGAGTGCGGCATAGCCGAGGTCCCGTGCGCGTCCGACCAGTTCGGCCGGATGCGAGGCACCGCGCAGGAATGTGAAATTGCTGAGGCAATGCAACTCGGCATACGACATTCGGAGTCACCTGCGGCGCGCGGGCGGTGCGCGGCCGGGACTCCGCTCGTTCGCGCCGCCGGAACTTACGCGCTCACTCGCGGGTCCCGGCCGCCCGCGCCGCGCGCCGCGGAGGTGCCGAGCCGCCACGCGCGAGGTGGCGGGGTTCTCGCGAGCGAACTCGTGAGTTCCGGCGGAGTTCGCGAGCGAGAAGCCCCGCCGGATCCCGCGCGTGGTGGCTCGGCGCAGCGCCGCGAGACAGATCATCCGAACACGCCGTGCAGGAACCAGCCCTGGCCCGGTGGCCGCTCACGGAAGATCCACAGCCGCACCCCGCCCTGCGTCAATGCGACGTAGTAATCACGGCGCACATCATGACCATCCCACCAGCCGGATTCGATGCGCTCGGGACCAGTGACGAGTACGCCGTCCCAGCTCGCGAGCGGTTGCGGTTCGGCGAGCATCCACAACGGTCGTGCCGGACGCGCCGCAGGCCAATGTCCCGGCAATGGCATGGCACCGCCTGGCTCGGCGATGCGCCAGGCACGCTCCGGGCGATGCTCCGGTACGGGACAGACGCCAAACACCGCATCCTCCCCGAGTCGCGCGCGTAAGCGCTCCAGAAGGCGCGCAGTCGCCTCCGGATCGGCGGTCCTGCCCTGCTCAAAGAGCCCCGTGTCGCGCAACGCGAGCGGCAGCAGGACACTGGAGCGGAAGCGCAGCGCCACCACCGCTGCCGGCAACCGGCATTGCGCGAGCCGCTCGCGCAGCAACTCACGCAGATGCCCTTCATGACCATTTGGCCGGGTCAGGCCGAGCCGGATCCGGGTGGGCGGATGCGCGCGGTGCAGCAGATCGATGCGCAGCTCAGAGAGACCTGATGCGCGGACGCGCAGGAATGCGCCGAGTCTTGCGAGCAACTGCCCTGCGGCCGGCGCAAGGCAGGCCGTGGATCCGGCTTCGACCGGCAACTCGAGGCGCTCGTCGAAGCGCTCCGGCACCACGTGCCGGCGGCGGGGCTGACACCGCCGTCCGAGCCCCTCGTCCAGTTCATCGAGCAAAGCCGGCCCGAAGCGTCGCGCGAATCCATCGCGCGGCAGTCGCACCAGGTCCGCCACATTCCGGATGCCGAGCCCGACCAGTGTTTCGATGACATCCGCCGGCCACTGCAGGCAGGTAAGCGGCAGCCGGTCCGCGAGTCCCGGCATCGCGTCGCCGCGGACCGCCGCGATCCCGACTCCGGCTCGCGCAAGCCACAGGGCTCCGCGCGGCGTGGGCGCGAGTGCCACCGCTGCCTGCAGGCCACCCGCCCGCAGGCTGTCCCGTGCGCGGCGGCAAAGCGCCGCGGCGCCGCCAAACAGATCCAGACTGCCCCGCACTTCTGCGAGGAGCGCCGAAGGCAGCTCGATGCTGACGACGGGCGTGAACTGCAGGGCCCAGCGTGCCAGGCGGTCCAGCAATGCCGCTTCAGCGGTCGGCCGACGTTCGTGCAGCTCGAGTCCAGGCGCGAGAGCAAGGGCCGCATTGAGCCCCATGCCGACGGCAATGCCCTGGCGCGCGGCCCGGTCATTGCACGCGACCAGACAGCGGCGTGAATCATTCGTCTCGATGACGCCCGCTGCACGGGCATCTCCCGTCACCGGTAGCAAGGCTTCCAGCGGCAGGCGGGGGAAATGCGCGGCCAGCCATAGTTCGCGTGCGGCGGCATCGACAGCGGACGCACGTCCACAGGCTATCGGGCCCGGCACCCGCCGCAGTTCCGCCGGTGCCGGCGTCGCCGTTGCCGTTGCCGTTGCCGGACTTCCTTCGGACATGACGTCTCAGTGCATCAGCAGGCTGTCGATGCGCGAAGGCGCGCCACCGCGGCTCTTCAGGATCTCGACATCGAGACCGCTGTCACGTGCCGTGAGCAGGAGCCTGAGTGCCGCGGGCGAGGCCTCGTTGCGATAACAGGGCGGCCGGAACAGGAAACCGATGCTTTGCCCTTCCTCGGCCGCGAGCGAGAGGCGGCGCAGCGCCTGATCACCAGCCGCACCCACCCAGCCGAGCACGGCAGCGCAGGCACCGGAACGCAGTGTCTGTTCCATCGCCCACAACAGGTCGAGCCCGACCCGTGGCCTGATGACCAGCGCGCGGGAGGGATCGAGTCCGGCATCGGCGAGCGCCGGTGCATAAGGCAGGTGTGGTGGCCCCAGCCAGGCGATCCAGCGCGGTTCATCCGGTCGCGCGGCGGACAGGGCGCAAAGCGCAGGGAGCAGCAGGCGGATTTCGCCGACACCTGCGGCTGGCACCAGGATCTCGACTAATTTTGACAGCGGCCAGCCACCACCGGGCAGCTGCTCATCGAGGCGGCGAAAGCCCGTCGAAACGGTTGCGGGCGCGTCCTTGAAACCGCCGACGCGCCACAGCGCCGGATGGCGCAGCAATTCCTCGAGCGCGCCGTTCACTGCATCGCATCCGGACGGCCGCGCCGCAGGACGCCGACCACCACTCCCTCGATGGTCAGGGATTGCTTGCGCAGATCCACGCGGATCGGCTCGAACTCCGGATTTTCCGGCATCAGCCAGACCACCGAACCTTCCTGGCGATAACGTTTGACCGTCACCTCGTTCTCGAGCCGCGCCACGATGATCTGGCGGTTGCGGACATCGGGCGAGCGATGCACCGCGACCAGGTCGCCATCGAGGATGCCGACATCGCGCATGCTCATGCCACTGACCCGCAGCAGGTAATGCGGCCGTGGATTGAACAGCCGCGGATCCAGTTGATATCGGCCTTCGATGTGTTCCTCAGCCAGGATCGGCCGGCCGGCGGCTACCCGGCCGATCAGCGGCAGGCCCAGCTGTTCGCGCAATGCATCCTTCAGCACGATGCCCCGCGACGTGCCGGCGATTAGGGAAATGGCGCCCTTGCGCTGCAATGCGCGCAGGTGCTCTTCGGCGGCGTTGGGAGAACGGAAACCCAGTGCCTGGGCGATCTCTGCACGGGTTGGCGGCAATCCGTGGCTGGCAATGGAATCCTGAATGAATTCGAGTATCTGGCGTTGGCGGGGCGTGAGGTCCGACATGGCGCACCTGTATGAATGACCAGTAACTGTGATTATATACAGTCACCAGCGGCGGGCAAGCGCCGGTTCACCTGGCTCAGCCGGCACCCGCGTGGTCAAGCCTCGCCATGCGCAACCGCCGCTGCCGACGCGGACGCGCGACCGCCACCAGCCCCAGCACCCGATGCATCCAAGATCGAACGGCATCCGCAGCAAACAGCGCGACGACATTCGCGTGCTCGCAGGTACATCCGATGCAACGCATCGCGACTCACACGAGCGCGCAGCCTCATGCCATGCGCGCACCATTCGAATCCCCGGAATTGCCACTGTCGCCGTCTCGCGACACGACATATGTGCTTTAACGGAATGCCGCGATGCGTTACGATCCCACCCGTCAACCGCGCGGTCGGGAAGGAACGCCGGCCACCGTGCTACCGCAAGAGCGGATTGTTACGTTCCAAGCAACACTTCTTTGGAGAAAAAGCTCATGACCAAGATCCTGAAGGTGGGCCTCGCGGCCGCTGTCCTCGCGCTCGGCGCTGGCTGCCAAGACCTGAAGCCCATGCAGGCGGACATCGATTCGCTGAAGTCACAGGTCTCAAAACTGTCCGGTGACATGGACGGCGTGAAGTCATCCGCGGATGGCGCAAGCCGTGCCGCAGCCGCCGCACAGACCGCTGCCACCTCGGCGCAGAACACGGCCAATCAGGCCCTCTCTGCGGCGCAGGCGTCCCAGCAGTGCTGTGATGCGAACAGTGCGAAGATGGATCGCATGTTCGAAAAGTCGATGCAAAAGTAATCGGCTCGGCAATTTGAAAACGGGCCCCGCGGCGGTGACGCCGCGGGGTTTTTTCGTTTCAGGGGGCCGCGGCGGAAATGCCGGCAGTGCTGCGAGCTGAAATCACGGCCGGCACACCGCGTGCCTCGCGCCAGGTCTGTTCCGCCGTTTCCCAGTCGATTGCCAGCGGCTCCGCACGCGTGGCTTCCACAATCAGCCGCGTCAGGTCGGTGAGAGTCGGTGGCTCGACGGCATCCTCTTGGAGCGGCGGATGGACCTCGATCAGCAGTTCACCGTCGTGCCAGCCCCACTTGTAGGGCTGATTGATGATCAGCACCTGCGTGTTGACGGGCACCATGGCAAACAGGCGCTCGATGTCTTCCGGATAGAGCCGCATGCAGCCGTGAGTGACCTGCATGCCGACGCCCGCCGGGCGATTCGTGCCGTGGATCAGATAGGCGCCGCCCGGAATGCCAAGCCGCATCGCAAACCGGCCGAGCGGATTGTCGGGCCCGGCCGGTACGATGACGGGCAGCAGGTCACCGCGGCGCGCGTGCTCTTCACGGACCGAAGGCGGCGGCGTCCAGGTCGGGTCCTTGATCTTGCTGACGATGCGCGTGATGCCGAGTGGCGTATGCCAGTCCATCTTTCCGATGCTGACCGGGAATGTCCAGACGACCGGCTGTTCACCGGCGGGCGCGGGTGGAAACCAATAGAGCCGGTGTTCCGGCAGATTGATCACGATGCCTTTGCGTGGAGCCTGCGGCAGCAGCCGCCGCTTCGGCAGCACGATCCTTGTTCCGGCGCCCGGCAGCCAGGCGTCTACGCCCGGATTCGCATTGGTGATTTCCTCGTAACCGAGGCCATTCACGCGCGCCACGTCGAGCAGGGTGTCGCTGTGGTCCGTTTCGGTGGTGCGCGACTCGCCAATCAGGTCATTGCCGGCCGCCGGCAACGGGAAACTTTCGGCGCCAGCGCATGTGCCGAGCATGGCGAGCCCCCCTGCTCCGATCAGCAACAGGATCTGCGGCAGATTGCTTTGCGGCCGGGTCACGAAAGAATGGACCACACGGATTTGCCGAGGTTTCGCCTCAATAGCGGACCAGCGCCGAGCCCCAGGTGAAACCACCGCCAAATGTCTCGAGCAGCAGCGTCTGGCCGCGATGAATCCGGCCGTCCCTGACTGCGGTGTCAAAGGCGAGTGGAATCGATGCGGCCGATGTATTGCCGTGATCCTGCACAGTCACCACGACTTTCTCCATCGGCAATCCGAGCTTGTCGGCGGCGGACTGGATGATCCGCAGGTTGGCCTGATGCGGGATCAGCCAGTCAATCTGGCTTCGTTCGACGCCATTCTTCGCGAGGGTCTCATCGACCAGGCGCGACAGCGTACGAACGGCGACCTTGAAGACCTCGTTGCCGAGCATGCTGATACCCGCGGTGGCGCCGCTGCGCAGCTTGTCGAATCCGCTTGAAACTCCGTACGGAAAATACAGCAGGTCCTTGTAGCGCCCGTCGGAATGCAGGTGTGTGCCGACAATCCCGGGCTCATCAGCCGGCGTCAGCACGACGGCGCCCGCGCCATCGCCGAACAGCACGGCCGTCGCACGATCGTTCCAGTCAGTGATACGCGACAGGCATTCCACGCCGACCACGAGCGCGCACTTTGACTCCCCGATGCGCACGTACTTGTCGGCGATCGACAGCGCGTAGATGAAGCCGCTGCAGGCCGTCTCCAGCGAGAACGCGGGACAACCGTGGATGCCCAGGCGTTGCTGCAGCAGTGTCCCGGTATTCGGGAAGACCAGGTCCGGAGTCGTCGTGCCGACCACGATGAAGTCGACGTCGGCCGGCGTCTGCCCCGCCGCTTTCAGCGCGCGCCGCGCGGCATGCTCGGCCATCGAAGAACTGGTCTCGTCGGCTGCCGCGATGTGGCGCCGCTCGATACCTGTGCGTGTGCGGATCCACTCGTCCGTCGTATCGACGAGCTTCTCGAGATCCGCGTTCGTCAGCACTCTCTCTGGCAAGTAGCTGCCGGTGCCGGCCACGCGCGAATATCGGTTCGAAATCGGCATCGAGCTGCCCCCGCGGGGATCCGGCTCACTCCTGGCCGGTTTCCTTTGCAGGCGTTTCGAGGACTTTGCGGCCGCGGTAGAAGCCGTCGCGACTGATGCGATGACGCAGGTGCGTCTCACCAGTGGTCGGATCCTTGGACAACGCCGGCTTCGTGAGGCGGTCATGCGAGCGGTGCATGCCGCGTTTGGAGGGGCTCTTGCGGCTTTTTTGTACGGGCATGGAAAATCATCTCCGGTTCGGTTCAGTGTTTCAGCAAATCCTTCAAACCTGCAAAGGGCCGGCGCATGTCCCGCGCAGGCGGCCTTGAGTCCGTGTCGTGCCTCGCCTGGCGCGGCAGTGCCTGACATTGTTCGCCGGCACCGTGCATCGGAACCAGCGGCAGCGATAACAACAGCTCGTCCTCGACCAGCCCGGCCAGGTCCACCCGCCGTGCATCGCCGGCGATCACTTCGCATTCGGCCGGCACCGACGCGTCCTCGCGCTCCACGAATGCCAGCTTCGAACGCGATTCCAGCCGTTGGCGCATCGATCCGAGGCAACGCTGGCAGGTCAGCAGCGTGTCGGCACTGACCTCGAGTTCCCCCGTCGGTACGCCACCCTCGCTGCGAAAGGCCATGCGGGCCCTGGCGACGCCATCCGTTGCGGCCAGCCGGCCCGTGAGTCGGGAGAAATCAGACAGGCGAAACTCCCGCTCCACGACTGTCGCCGCGGCGGCCAGATTCAAAGCGTCAATCGGCTCCTTCCGGGCCCTGGACATGGGGGCGGTATCATAGTGAGGGTGACTGGGGGTGTCAAAAACTTCCCCGCGCAAATACTTGTTTTTAAAGCTCTGATTTCATGCAAGTGCCACTGATCCTCGCTTCGACCTCACCCTATCGTGCGAGGCTGCTCGTGCGGCTCGGTCTGCCTTTCGAGGCAGCGGCGCCGGGCGTCGACGAAGGCCTGCTCGCTGGCGAGACACCTGCAGCGCGAGCGTCACGGCTCGCGCAGGCGAAGGCGCTCGCGATCGCGGCAACCCGCACCGATGCCTGGGTGCTGGGATCCGACCAGGTCGCGGACTGCGACGGCCATATTCTGGAGAAACCCGGCCATGCCGACCGCTGCTGCGAGCAGCTCATGGCCTGCAGTGGCCGGTCAGTCACGTTCTTCACGGCCGTGGTCCTGGCACGCGGCCAGCGCGGCATCGTGAACCGGCATGTCGATCGAACCGTCGTGCGATTCCGGTCGCTCGCACGTGATGAGATCGCCCGCTACGTGGAGATCGACCGCCCGTTCGACTGCGCGGGCGGCTTTCGATGCGAGGGACTCGGCATCGCATTGTTCGATGGCATCGACAGCAACGATCCGACTGCGTTGATCGGGCTGCCACTGATCTGGGTCGCGCGGGCGCTGCGCCAGGCGGGGCTTGATCCGTTGGCAGCGGCTCAGTCTTGATTCCTGGTGCGCTGCGAAAGCCCTGACAGCACGGCCGCCAGATCCGCGGGTAGCCTGACAGCGATCTCGAGCCGCTTCTTCGACCCCGGCCAACTGAACGCGACTGCGCTCGCGTGCAGGAACATGCGCCGCAGGCCGAATTCGCGCATTCGGGTGTTGAACTCGCGCAAACCGTACTTCTCGTCGCCCGCGACCGGATGACCCGCGAATGCCGCGTGTACGCGGATCTGGTGCGTACGGCCGGTGTGGATCTCGACATCCATCAATGAAGCAAGATCGCGATAAAGCTCGCGCGGGTCGAAGATCGAAATCGCAGACTTGCCTTCGGCATGGACGCGAACCATCCGCTCGCCTCCCTGCCGGACATGGGTCAGCACCGGCGCATCGATTCGCTTGCGGCCGAGACGCCAGCGGCCCGCGACCAGCGCGGTGTAGTGCTTTTCGAGCTGTCCCTCGCGCAACAGCCTGTGCAATTCGCGTAACGATTCGCGAGTCCGAGCGACGATCAGGCAACCGCTGGTGTCGCGATCGAGGCGATGGGCTAGCTCGAGAGGTTCGCCGGGCCGCAGTGCCCGGAGTGCCTCGATCAGACCGAACGAAAGGCCGGAGCCGCCGTGAACGGCAAGTCCCGGCGGCTTGTCGAATACGAGGATGCGCTCGTCCTCGTGGATCAGCGCGTCGCGCACCACTGTCTGGAGGGAATCCGGAACGCGGCCGGGCGTGACGACCCCGGCCGGGGCCTCCCGCAGCGGCGGCAGGCGCACGAGGTCATCGGCCGCGAGCCGGTAGTCAGGCTTTGCGCGGCCTCCATTCACGCGGACTTCGCCGCGCCTCAACAGGCGGTAAACCCGGCTGCGTGGTACGCCCTTGAGCTCGCGAAGCAGGAAGTTGTCCAGCCGCTGCCCAGCGCCGGCCGGCCCCGCGAGGATCTTCCGCGCGCGGCCCAGAGATCCTCCGTCATCACTCACAGAGGTTTCCTAAAGTATTGATTTTCCGGGAGCATTGCTGATATCGTTGAACTGAGTTTCAGGTCTTACGGCGCATACCCCATGATCCAGGGCGTGGCCGCTGACCGGTACGCGGACCCTCCCCCTCGACTCCCGGTATTCCGTTGGTGTCGCGCCGGGCTGGCGCCGCATGTTAGTTGGTCTGGCTTGACCAGACCATCGCCGGCCGTTCGCTTGGATGTGACGTCCCCGCGCGTGTTGACTTCAGTGCAGCATGAAATCGAATTCGGGCAGGCGGCCTTGCGCCGCAGCCCGCTTGCGTGCGCCTGCAGTCCACGCCTGCGGATCGATAAGTTCCCCCTCGTACCCATACGTGACATCCCGAGCCGCGCGGCCCCCAGTACCTCGGAAGGGGCCCATGAAGAGAATGCTAGTCAACGCAACCCAGCAAGAGGAGTTGCGCGTCGCTCTGGTTGACGGCCAGAAGCTGTACGACCTGTCGATCGAAATACCGTCACGCGAGCAGAAGAAGGGCAACATCTACAAAGGGCGCGTTACCCGCGTCGAGCCGAGTCTCGAGGCCGCCTTTGTCGAGTACGGCGCACAGCGCCAGGGTTTCCTGCCGCTGAAAGAAGTCGCACGCGAGTATTTCCGTTTCCAGCCTGCGCCTGGTGCACGATTCAACATCCGCGATGTCCTGCAGGAAGGACAGGAACTGCTGGTCCAGGTCGAGAAGGACGAGCGCGGCAACAAAGGCGCCGCACTCACCACCTATATCAGCCTGGCGGGGCGCTTTCTTGTCTTGATGCCGAACAATCCGCGGGCTGGCGGAGTATCGCGGCGCATCGAGGGAGAGGAGCGCGACGTCACGCGCGATTCACTGGAGCAGCTGCACCTTCCGGACGGCATGGGCACCATCGTGCGGACCGCGGGTGTCGGACGTGCTCCCGAGGAACTGCAATGGGATCTGGACACGTTGCGGACAAACTGGGATGCAATTGTCACCGCAGCCGCCGGCCGCCCGGCGCCCTTCCTCGTGTACCAGGAGAGCGATGCCGTCACGCGTGCGCTGCGTGATTATCTTTCCGATGATATCGGTGAAGTGCTGATCGATGAACCGGGCGCGCATCAGCGCGCGCTCGATTACATCCAGCGTTTCCAGACCGCCGATGCGCAGCGTCAGCTGAAACTGTACACCGACGATGTGCCGCTATTCACGCGCTATCAGATCGAGAGCCAGATCGAGTCGGCGTATTCGCACACGGTAACGCTGCCATCGGGCGGCAGCGTCGTATTCGATTACACCGAGGCCCTGGTTTCGATCGACATCAATTCTGCACGCGCGACCCGCGGCGCCGATATCGAGACGACGGCCTGCAACACGAATCTGGAAGCCGCGGAGGAAATCGCACGCCAGCTGCGCATCCGCGACCTCGGCGGTTTGATCGTCATCGACTTCATCGACATGGAATCGAAGAAGAACCAGCAGGCCGTCGAAGACCGCCTGCGCGAATCCGTACAGTCGGACCGGGCGCGGATCCAGCTCGGCAGGATCTCACGCTTCGGGCTGTTGGAAATGTCCCGTCAGCGCCTGCGGCCTTCGCTTGGCGAATCCACGCATCTCGCCTGCCCGCGCTGCAGCGGGATGGGAAGGATTCGCAGCGTCGAATCGATGGCACTCGCCCTGCTCCGTCTGATTGGCGAAGAAGTGCGAAAGGACCGCACGACCCGTGTCGTGGCCCAGTTGCCCGTGGACGTCGCCACCTTCCTGATCAATGAGAAGCGGGAATGGCTCAATCAGCTGGAGAACCGCACGACAACCGACATCGTGCTGGTGCCGGATCCGAACATGCAGACGCCGAATTACCTGATCCGGCGCGTGCGCGAAGACGAACTGACGCTGCCAGAGAACGCCGTGACCAGCTATCAGATGGCGGCGCGGCCTGCGGCCGAACTCGATTTCAGGACGGAGGCAGAAAAGCGTCCTGCGCCGGCAGCGCCCGCGGTGCAGACCATCGCTCCAGCTGCTCCCGCACCGACGCCGATCGCGGCGCCGCGCAAGGCGGCCGGACGCCCCGGCTTCTGGTCGCGCCTGATCGATGTGTTCAGGGGCAGCGGCGAGCACGATGCGGCCCCGGCTCCGGCCGATGGCGACGGCCAGCGTCGCCACGAACCCCGCGGCAGCCGTCCTGCGCGTGAGCATGGTGAAGGACGCGGTGGTCACCGGCGCGATCGCGGTGACCATCACCAGCGCGCTGACCATCGCAATCACAGGGATCGTGATCGCAACCGTGACCGAGACCGAGACCACAACAAGGATCGCGATCGAAACCGCAATCAGGATCGCCACCGCGGACACGGCGAGGTCGCGCGCGGCCACGAGAAACCGGCGGAAGTCCGGGCGTCACGGCCGCCCGAACCACCCGCAGGTCCTTCGGATCAGGCAGTGACGGAGGGCGAGCCGCGCCGCAGGCGGCGCAGGCGGCGCGGACGCGGCGGCAATCGCGACACGCGCCAGGATCAATTCGGGTCCACGGATTTGGCGCCGCCAACCCAAGCCGGCGCGGACCTGCAGGGGGCCGGAGTCCAGCAGGAACCGGCTGCGCCGCCGACGGACCAGCGGGTCTGGCAGGACACGCCCAGACCGGTGCCGCCTCCCGTCATACCCGCAGAGACCCAGGCAAGCCAGCCGCCGACGCAGCCGGCAGCACCAGCCGGCCCCGATGCGCGCTCATCACAGAGCTATACCGTGTGGTCATCGACGCCCGGTGAGGGCCACCATTTCGGGCCCAAGGAGTAACTCAGCGCGCGCCTGTCAGCGCAGCCAGCAGACCGCGCGAAGCCTCTTCGATCAGGTCGAGCACGTCTTCGAAGCCGGTGGCACCGCCGTAATAGGGATCCGGAACTTCGCGCCGATTCAGGTCCGGCGCGAATTCCAGGAACAGCCGGATGCGGTCGCGGCGCTGCGGGGGCGCCATCTCGAGCAGGTGCCGGTAATTCTGCTCATCCATCGCAAGCAAGAGGTCATAGCGATCAAAATCGGCCATGTCGACGGGCCGCGACCGCAGCCCGCTCAGGTCGATGCCACGCCGCAGCGCCGCAGCGATGGCCCGCTCGTCCGGCGCGGAACCAGCGTGATAGGCGTGCGTACCCGCGGAGTCAGCTTCTACGGCGAATTCAGCGGCCTCTCGCTGAACCAGGTCGCGGAACACCGCCTCCGCCGTCGGTGAACGGCAGATATTGCCGAGGCAAACGAACAGCACGCGCCGCGTCATCCGCCATCCCCGCGGCGCAGCCATCCGCCCAGCAGCTCGACCGCCTGCAGGACTTGCGGTGTGGACACCGCAAATGAGATGCGGACGAATTTTCCGCCATGGATGGAATCGAAGTCACGGCCGGTATTGAGCGCCACCCCGGTTGCGTCGAGAAGCGTCCGGCACCACGCCAGCGAATTGTCCGTCAGGTGCGCCACGTCGGCATAAATGTAGAACGCGCCGTCCGGCGGCGCGATGCGCGTGATGCCGAGACGCGGCAACGCGTCGACGAGCAATTGCCGGTTCCTCGCATAGGTCGATACGTGTTCGTCGAGCTCGGCCTGCTCATCCATGGCCACGAGCGCGACATGTTGCGCGAGCGTCGGCGGCGCCAGAAACATGTTGGCCGAGTATCGGTTCATCACATCCACGATGTCCGCCGGCACCATCGCCCAGCCGAGCCGCCAGCCGGTCATGCACCAGTATTTTGAGAAGCTGTTGACCACGACGCAATCACTTACGAATTCGAGCATCGAATGCGCCCGCCGGCCGAATGTGATGCCGTGGTAAGTCTCGTCGGAGATGATGCGGATTCCCCGCGCATGGCAGACAGCCGCAAGCGCCTGGAGTTCGGCGCGCTCGAGCATCGTGCCGGTCGGATTCGATGGACTGGTCACGATCAGCCCGGCAGGCGCCGGTTCAAGCGCCGCTATCATCGCCGCGGTCGGTTGAAATCTCGTATCCGGGCCGCAGTCGAGCTCCTGGGGCTCGAGTCCGAGAGAACGCAGCACATTTCGATGCGCGGGGTAACCCGGCCGCGAGAGTGCGACACGCGATCCCTGCTCAAACAGCGCGGCGAGCGCCAGGACCAGTGCACCTGACGCGCCCATCGTGAGAATGACCTGCGAGGGCTGCGGCCGGAGGCGATAGCGTTCGCCATACAGTGCCGCGATCCGCTCTTTCAGCGCACCGCTTTCCCAGTAGCCCTGTTCCGCGCCGGCCAATGCGCGCTGCCCCGCGGCAATCGCTGCGCGCGGCGCACCGGCCGAGGGCTGCCCCACCTCCATGTGGATCACCGGCAGCCCGTGGCGTGCACGTTCGTTGGCCGACCGGTTGATCTCGACGGCGTAGAAGGGCTCCACGCGCGCGCCGTTGCTGTTCATGGCGCCCGCGCTGCGGCCATCAGTCGCTCGACCCGCCCCAGGTCGGCAGCGGTGTCGACGCCCGGGCCCGGCAGTGCACAGGCCTCGGCGATCGCGATTGCAAATCCCGTCTCCAGCGCGCGCAGCTGTTCGAGCCGTTCCAGGCACTCGAGCGCCGACGGGGGCGTTTCGGCAAGGCGCTGCAGGACGCCGATCCGGTAGGCGTAGATGCCGATGTGTCGCCAGGAACCCCGAAAGCCCCGCTGGCTGGATAGTCCTGCCGGCGCCGTATCGCGATTCCACGGAATTGGCGCCCGGCTGAAGTACAGAGCGCGCCCGTCCTCGCGCATGACGACCTTCACGACATTCGGGTCGAGATAGTCTTCGACGGTTGCAAGCGGCGTGCACAGCGTCGCGATGTCCGCGCCCGTATCGCTGTCGAGAAGTGCCGCGGCCTGGTCGATCAGCGCCGGCGGCAGCAGTGGCTCGTCGGCCTGCACGTTGACCACGATCGCTTCGTCCGCCCAGCCGCGATTGCGCGTGATCTCGGCAATGCGGTCGGTGCCGGACTGATGATCATTCGCCGTCAAGGCGACGTCCGCGCCAAACGCGGCACAGGCAGCCCGCACACGCTCATCATCGGTTGCGATGACCACCTCCGAGGCGCCCGATCGCACTGCCAGACGGTGCACATGCTCGATCATGGGCCGTCCGGCGATCATCGCGAGCACCTTGTCCGGCAGGCGGGTCGAGGCGAGTCGCGCAGGGATTACGACGCGGAACATTCAGCGCCCGGCAAGCGCAGGATCGTCAAACGACAGGCGCCGCGCTTCATCCGGAAGCATGACCGGAATGTCGTCGCGCAACGGATAGGCCAGGCGATCGGCACGGCAAAGGAACTCGCGTGACTCACGAAGCCATTGCAGCGGACCCTTGCATATCGGGCAAGCCAGGATATCGACAAGTTTTTCATCCATCGGTTGACGCTCCCTGGTTGCGATTGCGCGCCAGCATCATGATCCGTCCGACCAGTGCAGTCGCTGCCGGACCCTCGACATGCGCATCGACCTCGACATACCAGGCATGCCGCGACCGGCCGTCCGGGCATTTTACGGCATCCTTCTCGGTCATCAGCACGGCTTGTGCGACGCTGCCGCCCGGCACCGAACGCGGAATCGCTGCATGATCCGGCAAGGGATGCTCGTCAAGGCTCAAGCCATGTTCGCGCAGCATCGAAAAGAAGCGCTGTGGATTGCCGATCCCGGCGATCGCATGCACTCTCTGGCCCGCAAATGCGGCGATTGGCCGCCGTTCCCCGCCATCCAGCGCCACGGCGGCGACCGGCACGAGATGCATCGAAATCGCACCCGGCCACTCGAAGCCCTTGCCGTTCACGACCACCGCGTCGACTTCATTCAGCCTCGTGCGCCGCTCGCGCAGCGGGCCGGCCGGCAGCAGGCGCCCGTTTCCGAGCCCGCGGGATCCGTCGATGACCGCGATTTCGAGGTCCCGTTCCAGCGCATAATGCTGCAGGCCATCATCGCTGACGATGACGTCGCAATCCGGCTCAAGCAACCGCACCGCCTCCTTCCGGCGTGACGCGATTGCCACCGGCAGCCGCAGGCGACGGTACAGCAGCAATGCCTCGTCTCCGGCCGTTGCCGCGTCATCGCCATCGGTCAGCATCCTGGCCTCTCCACCGGCACCGCGATAACCGCGGCTCACAATACCGACGCGCAGGCCCCGCGCCGTGAGCTCGCGGGCGAGCCACATGACGAGTGGCGTCTTGCCCGTACCGCCGACGGTCAGGTTGCCGACGACGACCACGGGGCGCCGTGAGCTGCTTCTGCGCAACACGCCGTGCCGGTAGGCGAATCGCCTCAAATCGACCATGGCGCCGAACAGCCACGACAGCGGTTGCAGCCACCAGCCGCTCCGGCCGCCGCCGTACCAGATCCTGAACAGCCACTCCTGCATCGCGAAGATGCCTAGACGTTGAACTGCATCCGGTGCAGCGCCGCATAGACGCTGCCGGCTGCCAGCAACTCGGTGTGGGTACCCGACTCGACGATACGACCGCCGTCCAGGACGATGATCCGGTCGGCCTTCTCGATGGTGGACAGGCGGTGGGCGATGACGATGGTCGTGCGATCGCGCAGCAACTCCGCGAGTGCATCCTGTACCGTCCGCTCCGACTCCGAATCAAGCGCCGACGTCGCCTCGTCAAGGATCAGCACCGGGGCATTCTTGAGCAGCGCCCTTGCAATTGCGACGCGCTGGCGCTGGCCGCCCGATAGAAGCGCACCGCGCTCGCCAATTTCCGTGTCCAGGCCCTGCGGAAATTCGTCGGCGAAGTCCAGCACGTGCGCGGCGCGGGCGGCCTGCTCGACCGCAGCAGAGCCGGCACCGGGCGCGCTGAAAGCAATGTTGTTGCGAATCGTGTCGTCCAGCAACATCACGTCCTGGCCGACAAACGACAGCTGGTCGCGCAAGTCCCGCAGCCGGTATTCGCGCAATCCGGCGCCGTCCAGCAGTACCATTCCCGAATCGGGATCGTAGAATCTCGGCAGCAGACTGACCAGCGTCGACTTGCCGCTACCCGAACGCCCGACGATCGCGACCTTTTCGCCCGGCGCTGCCTTGAAAGTGATGTTGCGCAGTACGCTGCCCTTCTCGGCGTCATACATGAAATTCACGTCGCGGAACTCGATCTCGCCTCGCGCGTGTTCGATGCGACGGGAACCGCCCTGGTCCTCGATATCGTTGTCCAGAATCTCGAACACGCTCTGGCCAGCTGCGATGCCCTGCTGCAGCGGCCCCACTACGCTGACGAGTCGCCGCAACGGCGCCGTGATCAGCAGCAATGCCGTCAGGAACGACGTGAATTCGCCGACCGTCAGGCCCTTTTCCAGCACGTCGCGGATGGCGACATACATGACGGCCGCCAGGCCGAATGCCGCGATCAGCTGCACGACCGGGTTTGACACCGCCTTGACGGCTACGAGCTTCATGAAACTCGCACGATTGCGTTCGTTGACCTTTTCGAACGTGCCTTGCTGCTGGGGTTGAGCATTGAAGACCCGGATCATCCGGTGACTCTCGAGCGCCTCCTTTGCAACGCGCGTGACGTCTCCCATCGAAGCCTGGATGCGCATGCTGTAGCGCCGGAACAGGCGGCTGGTCACGCGCATCAAGCCGACGATCAGTGGCGCAACCGCCAGCGCAAAGGCAGTCAGTCGCCAATTCAGGAAGAACAGCCAGCCAAACAGGCCGATGATGGTCAGCGTGTCGCGGATCAGAGAGGTGATTGCGGTGGTCGCGGCTTCGGCGACCAGCTCGATGTTGTACGTCAGCCGTGACAGGAGCTGCGCGACGCCATTGCGGTCAAAGAACGCCGTCGGCAGCTGCAGGTAACGTTCGAAGACATCGCGCCGCATGGCCTTGATGACATGGCGCCCCACCCAGCCAGGAGCATAGACGGCCAGGAAGTCGCCGATGCCGCGGACCGTGAACAGCACGATGATGCCGGCCGGGACCAGCAGCAGCACCTCGCGGTCGCGTTCCACGAAGGCGCCGTCCAGGAATTTCTTGACGAGCCAGGCCAGGCCCGTGTCGACCGCCGCAAACATCACCATGCCGACGACGCCCAGCAGGAACATTGGCCAGTGGGGCCTGGCGTAGGCGAACAGGCGCGCGTAGATCCTGAGACCGCTGCTGTTCAGCGGCGGCAGGTCGCGGTCATTCTTCCGTTTGCTGGTTGATCGTTGCAATGTTGACCTGCGTGAAGCCGAGGCGCGCCGCCACGTCCATCGCGGTCACCACGGACTGGTGCGTTGTTCGGGCATCGGCGCGGATCGTCACCGGCTGGCCTGGCGCACCGTCGGCGATCTTCCGCAACGCGGCGCGGAGTGTTTCGCGCGAATTGTTCAGCAGCGCGCGCTCGTTGATGCGGTAGCTGCCCTGTGCCGTAATCGTGATGACGACCGGTTTCCTGGCTGTCTCCGCGGGCACCGCACCCGCCTCCGGCAGCACGACGCGCAGCCGGCCCTCCGTCACGAATGTGGTTGCCAGCATGAAGAAGATGACCAGCAGCAGCACGACGTCGATCAGTGACGTCAGGTTCAATTCCGGATCGTCGCGGCGCTTGGAGCCTAGTCTCATGAAGCCGCTTCGCGCCGCCGCTCAGGAGCCCGCGCGTGCGCTCCGCTGCGGTCAAAGGCCTGCACCAGCCGGATCGCCTCCTTTTCCATATCGACGACCAGGCCGTCGACCAGCCCGCGAAGGTACCGGTGCGCGAACAAAGACGGTATTGCGACCATCAATCCCGCCGCGGTCGTGATGAGCGCCATGCCGATGCCGCCGGCGAGCGCGCGCGGATCGCCGACCCCCGCAGTCGTGATTTCATTGAAGGCCTGGATCATTCCGATGACGGTGCCGAGCAACCCGAGGAACGGCGAGACCGCGGCGATCGAGCCCAGGGTGTTCAGGTAGCGCTCGAGTTCATGAACCACGTGCCGCCCGGTGTCCTCGATCTGTTCCTTCATGATCTCGCGGCCGTGATTGCGATTCGCGAGCCCCGCGGCGAGCAGCTGGCCTAGCGGGGAATTGCGCGCCAGCGCCTCGATGTGCTTGTCCGTCAGAGTTCGCGTTTCAACCAGTTTCCATACGCGTTCCGTCAGCTCGCGCGGGATGACGCGCTTGCGCTGCAAGGTCCAGAGGCGCTCGACCACGATGGCGACGGCGACCACCGAGCACAGGATGATCGGCGCCATGACCGGGCCGCCGGCAACGATGATTTCCCACATGCGGCGGCATGATACCGTGACCGCCGCGGCGATGCCCTACCCGTTCACCGTGACGCGTCCCTGCGCCACCAGCGCCGGGATTCCCGGCGCTGCTCGTGAACTTCGATGCCACCGGGAACCGGCGCGAAATTCACTGTGACCGCACCGGCCCGCGCCGTGGACAAGACCGCCGTGCCTGCGGCCTGCCAGCGTGCAAGCACAGCGGCATCGGGCAGATTCCAGCGATTGCCAAAGCCTGCCGAAACGATGCCGAAGCGCGCTCCGGTTGCGGCGACGAACTGCGACCCGGACGATGTGCGGCTGCCATGATGCGGCACGAGCACGACATCCGCGGCAAGCGGCTGCGACAGGAGCTCCTGCTCGGCATCGGCTTCGGGATCCGCGAGCACTAGCGCACTGCCGCCAGCTCCGGCGACGTGCAGCACGCAGGAGTTGTCATTGTCGCTGCCGGGCGTCTCTTTCTCGGGATGCAGCACGCGGAATTCGATTTCGTCCCAGCGCCAGCGATCGCCGCGCCGGCAACTGGCCGAATGTACGGATGCCGTGACCCGCGGTCCGGCAAGGACGTCCCCGACCGGAAACGCATCCTGCAGCACGCTCGTGCCACCGATGTGGTCGCTGTCGTCATGGCTCAGCACCAGCCTGTCGATGCGACGGATGCCGCGCGCCCGCAGCCACGGCAGCAGGGAAACGCGTGCAGCTGCCGTGCCGCTGCGCCAGCGCGGCCCGGTGTCGAAGACGAGCACGTGATCGTGGGTCTGCACGACGCAGGCGAGGCCCTGGCCGACGTCCAGCACCGTGAGCACCCAAGCACCCGCGACCGGTCGCTCGCCGCGCCCCAGGACGATGGCCAGGAGCATCACGGCTGCAGCTGTGCGCAAGCCGCGCTGTGGAATCAGCAACGCGACAAACGCCGTCGCGCCGGCAATGAGGACGAGGGCGAACGGCTGCGCAGCAGGCCACCAGCTTGCGATTTCCAGCCGGCCTGCGGCGATGAGCCACGGCCAGATGGAGTCGAGACCGGCGGCCAGCCCTTGCCAGATGTGGTCGGCGCTTGCGGGCGCGACGGCGCTGAGCATCGTGCCCAGCAGGATCACGGGCAGCAGGACAAAGCTGAACGCAGGTATCGCGATCGCATTCGCGAGCGGCGCAATCAACGAAAGGCGGCCAAATGCTACGGCCAGGACCGGTGTCAGCAACAGGAGGATTGCCGCCTGTGCGTGCAGGAATGTCGCCAGGCGGTCCCGCCAAGACGGTCCGGTGTCGATCAGCGTCAGCAAGACGGCTGTTGCGACGAATGAAAGCCAGAATCCACTCGCGGTCAAGGCAAGCGGATCGGCCGCAATCAGCAGCAGGGCCGCGAGTGCCAATGACAGGTGGACAGGTTGGGCGCGCCGCAGCACGCGCAGCCATGCGACGATGCCGACCATGACGAGGGTCCGCAGCGTGGGCAGCGAGGCGCCCGCGAGCGCCGCATAGCCGGCCGTTATCACGACCACAACGGCCATTTCGGTGCCGATCCTGATGCGGTTCCTGATTTGGCGCCGCAGCCTGCCAACCAGACGCAGCAGCAGCACCGCGAACAGGGCGCAACCGGTGACGTGCAGGCCGGAAATCGCCATCAGGTGCGCGACACCGGTCGCAGCAAATGCCTCCCACAGCTTGTCGGGCACGTTGCCGCGCACGCCGACGGACAGGCCCTGCAATACGCCTGCCGAGGCACTGGACGGCAGCGCATGATCGATCGTGTTTGCAATACGCGCGCGTAACCGCTGCACCGGGTACTGCCAACGCCGGTCCATCAGCAACTCCGGTGCGGACCCGTCGACGATGTAGCCCGTGGCGGCAATACGCTGCTGAAGCAACTCGAGTTCCCGGTCGGGCGAGCCCGGGTTCAAGAAACCGCTGCGACAACGCAGACGTGCGGTCATGCGCCAATGCTGGCCAGGCAGCGGAACCGCGGTCGCATCGTACCAACTGAGCCGCAATTGCAGCGGCGCAGCCGATCGCTCCGCTTCGACCGCTTCCATGTCGAATTCGACGCGCCCTTCGCGCCTTGTCGCTGGCGCGGTCACGACTCCGCGCAGATCGACGACCTCGCCATCACGCATACAGGGCCAATCGTCGGCAGCCATCTGGCGCGCACCGAATGCCGTCCAGCAGAACCCCAGCATGAGCGCCCCGATTGCCGGCCAACGGCGCCAAACCGCCACTCCTGCCACGGCAATTGCCAGCAGGCCGCCGTGTGCTGGCAGCGCCGGCAGGGAATGAACGGCGGCAGCGCCGGCGCCGAACGCCAGCACGAGCCAAAGCATCGCAGCGTGTCCGTCAGGGGCCAGCGCCGATCATGGATCGCCCGCGTGAAGGGCGTTGCGGCGTCAGGCGGTGCGTTCGAGCAGTAATCCGTCTTCCAGCGTCAGCACACGATCCATGCGGGCGGCAAGCTGCGTGTCGTGCGTGACGATCACGAGACTGGTGCCGAGTTCGCGGTTCAGTTCCATCATCAGCGCAAAGATCTGGCGCGCATGGGCGCCGTCCAGATTGCCCGTTGGTTCGTCGGCGAGCACGATGCGCGGCTGAGTTACCAGCGCGCGCGCGACCGCCGCACGCTGCCGCTCGCCGCCCGACAATTCCGAAGGGCGATGTGTGAGACGGTCGGCTAGCCCGACGCGTGCCAGCAGTGCCCGCGCCCTTTCATTGGCCTGCGCGCGCGGCAGCCGCCGTATCAGCAGCGGCATCGCCACGTTTTCGAGCGCGCTGAACTCGGGCAACAGGTGGTGGAACTGGTACACGAACCCCATGGCGACATTGCGCAGCCTGCCCCGCTCGACATCCGGCAACGCGGACATTTCCTGGCCATCGATCAGCACGCGCCCGGAAGTCGGCAGATCAAGACCGCCCAGCAGCTGCAGCATCGTGGTCTTGCCGGATCCCGATGCGCCGACCACCGCGAGGCGTTCACCGCGCCGGATCGACACATTGACGCCTCGCAACACGTGCACGGTCGCCGGCCCCTGCCGGAATTCCTTGACCAGGTCCTCGCAGGCGAGCACCACCGAGTCACTCATGTTGCCGCCTCAGACTTCATGACGGAGTGCCTCTGCCGGTTGCGTGGCGGCGGCACGCCACGCTGGATAGATTGTCGCCGCTATGCCGAGCACAAACGCGGTCACCACGATTGCCAGTACGTCCCCGGACTGCACGTCAGCGGGCAATTCCGAGATGAAATAGACCTGCGGGTCGACCAGTGTGATGCCGAGGAGCCGCTCGAGACCCCCAACGATGGCCGTGATGTTGCGCGCAATCAGCAGACCCAGCCCGACGCCTGCCGCGGTGCCGGCGATGCCGATCGCCGCACCCTGTACGACGAATATGGTCAGGATTTCGCGCGGCGAGCCGCCCAGGGTGCGCAGGATTGCGATATCGGAACGCTTTTCCTTCACGACCATCACCAGCGTCGAGATGATATTGAACGCGGCGACGGCGACGACCAACAGCAGGACGACGAACATGATCGACTTCGTCACCTGGATCGAGCGGAAGAAATTCCCGTGGCGCCGGCTCCAGTCGCTGATCAGGTAGCTGCCGCCCAGGCCCTCGGCGATTTGGCGGATCTGCCGGCCGGCCGTTGCTCCGTCGGCAAACGCAAAGCGCAATCCGGTGACCGAATCGCCCATTCGAAATAGTCGCCGCGCATCCGCGAGGTGCAAAACCGCCAGGCCGCGGTCGTATTCGTACATGCCGACGTCGATGAGCCCCGCCACCGTAAATCGGCGCATGCGCGGCACGACGCCTGCGGGTGTCACGTTGCCCTGCGCGATGACGACCAGCACCGTATCGCCGATGGCCACACCCAGATCCGAGGCAAGCGTGTGCCCCAGCAGAATGCGATATGCACCGGCTTTCAGCCGGTCCAGCCCGCCCCCGCTCAGGTGCCGGTTCAGGGTTGAAACCGCAGGTTCGTCCAAGGGTTCCACGGCACGCAGTTCAACGCCGGCGGAGTGATCGCCGGCAACCAGCATGCCGCGCCCTTCGATGTACGGCGCAATCGCCACGACGCCGGGTCGGCCAGCCGTGCGGCGGCGCAGTTCGCGCCAGTCGTCGAGGTGGCCTTCGGTACCTTCCAGCGTTGCGTGCGATACCACTCCCAGGATCCTTGCCTGCAGGTCCTGTTCGAATCCGTTCATGACCGACAACACGGCAATCAGCACCGCGACTCCGAGTGCGATTCCGGCCATGGAAATCCCCGAGATGAACCCGACGAAACGGTTGTCGCGTCGCGCCCGCAGGTAGCGGGCACCGATCCACCACGCGTAGGCGGCGGGGCCGCGCGCCCGCTCACTCATAACGAAGCGCCTCGGCAGGTTCGGTGGCGGCGGCCCTGCGGGCCGGGTAGATCGTCGACAGCAGCGTCAGCGCAAGCGCCGCGCCGGCGACCAGCGCCACATCGGTTCCACGCAGCTCCGACGGAATGCGCGTGATGTAGTAGACATCGGCATCGAATACCTGGAAACCGAACAGTTGCTCCAGCACGGGCGTGATGTCCCCCGCATACAACGCGAGCACGATTCCGAGGCCGACACCGGCCAGCGTGCCGATCCAGCCGATGACCGTGCCCTGCACGATGAACGCGCCGATGACACCCGCGCGTGACAGGCCCATCGTGCGCAGGATGGCAATGTCACTGCGTTTCTCCGCCACCACCATGACGAGACTCGCCACGATGTTGAATGCGGCGACCGAAACGATCAGCAGCAGAATGACCGTCATCATCGTCTTTTCGAGACGGATCGCGCGGAAGTAGGCTGCATGATCAACGGTCCAGTCACGCGCAGGAGCGGATCCGAGCGCCGTGGCGACAGCCGGCGCGAGTCGAGGGGCATCAAAGGGATCGGCGAAAAACAGGTGAACTCCGGCGGCAGTTTTCGGTCCTGCAAGCGCTGCGACGTCTTCAAGCGCTGCGAATCCCATCACGGCGTCGTGATCGGCCAGGCCAATCTCAAACAGGCCGGCGACTTCAAATGCGCCGATGCGCGGCGTAAGCCCGCCTGCAGCGTCCATTCGCGGCAACAGGATTGTCACCGTGTCCCCGATGCCGGCCTGCAGTTGCATCGCGAGCGCGCGTCCGAGTGCAATACGATTGCTGCCCGGGACCAGCGCGTCGAGTGCCCCCTCCTTCATTGCCAGGCGCAGCGCAGCCTCCGGCCCGTAGTCAGGCGCAGCGATGCCGCGCAACACGATGCCCGCAAGCTGCGGACCGTTGGATGCGAGCCCCTGCACTTCGATGAATGGCAGGGCATCCGTGACGCCCGGTTGCCGCCGGGCGCGTGCTGCCAGTTCTTCCAGTGCCGGGACACTGGCCGGTGCCGGCAGGCTGGCATGGGCGGAAAGCGCAAGCAGGCGGCTGCGCAACTCGCCTTCAAAGCCATTCATGACAGACAGGATCGTGATCAGGGCGGCGACGCCCAGGCAGACACCTGCAAGCGAGACCCAGCTGATGAAAGAAACGAAATACTGGTGCTGGTGGGCGCGCACATAGCGCAGGCCAAGCCCTAGCGGCAGAGGAGTCAGCATCGGTGTCTATTGATCAAATTCGGGATGCCTATCAAGGATTTATCGCAGCAATCTCGCCAGTTTTCCACCCGGTGCTACACTGCCGCGCGGAGGAATTGCCATGACTATCGTACGCACATTGCTGCTGCTCGCGCTGCTCGCAGCGGGCCCTGCCCTGGCCGAGACGCTCAAGGCGCCGGCGGCGGGTTCGGCATCCGCCGTCGAAAGCCCCAGGCGGGGCAGCACGATGTCGGCAGTGCAGAGCCACTTCGGCGAGCCTGTCACGCGCCACGCCGCCGTCGGCCAGCCCCCGATCACACGCTGGGACTATGCCCAGTTTTCCGTGTATTTCGAGAACGACCGCGTACTGCACGCCGTCATCCTGAGATAGCGGCGGCCAGACCGGCCTGACTTGCGGCCGGCTCCGGCACGCGTATCCTGCGCTCCCTGACCCCGCCGGGCACGCCCGGAACGGGGTGTCATGCCTTGCGGGAGCCTGGTGAGCCAAATCGATAAGCGGATCGTGCTGCCGACAGCCGCTGGCGCCGTCCGGTGGGGCGAGCTTTATGGCAGCAGCCTGGCCTGGGCGCTTGCCGAGGCTGCGCCGTATTCGCCTCCCGTGCTGGTGATTGCGCCGACGGGTCGCGAGGCGGACCAGTTGCTGGCCGAACTGGCATTTTTCGCCGGACCGGGCCAGACGCTCCTGTCCTTTCCGGACCGCGAGACCCTGCCCTACGATCCTTTTTCGCCCCACCCCGACAATGTTTCGCAGCGCCTGCGGACACTGGCCGCGCTGCCCGCACTCGAACACGGCCTGATCGTGACCACAAAGGCGGCACTGCTCGACCGGCTGCCGCCGCGACAATTCATCGATGCGCAGGCCTTCGATCTGAGGATCGGAGAACGCCTCGATCTCGCGCAGATGCGCGCCCGCCTGACCAGTGCTGGTTATGCGCATGTCACCCAGGTCCTCAGTCCCGGCGAATTCGCCCCGCGCGGATCGGTTCTCGACATATTTGCAGCGGGTTCGGCCCAGCCATTCCGCCTCGACTTGTTCGATGACCGGATTGAAAGCATCCGCAACTTCGATCCATCCGATCAGCGTTCCGCCGAGCGACTCGAGGTCGTTCGCCTGCTGCCGGCGCGCGAGTTTCCGAGCTCGCCTGAGTCTGTCGCAGGTTTTCGCAGCCGCTGGCGCGAGCGCTTCGAGGGCGACCCGCAGGCGAGCCCCGTGTATCGGGCCGTGACGGGGGGCCTCATCCCCGCCGGTATCGAGGCCTGGCTGCCGTTCTTTTTCGACCACACGGCGAATCTGGCCGAGTACCTGCCCGCGGCGGCTGTCGTCGTTGATACGGCAGACCTCGAACACGCCTTGCCACTGGCCTGGGCCGAAGTGGAAGATCGTTTCGAGCAGAGGCGACACGATCGCGAGCGACCGATTCTGCCGCCTGCCGAGGCCTTCACAACGGCCGAAGAGATCTCGGCGGCACTCTCCACGCATGCGCAAGTGCTCGTGACAGCGGTCAAGGCCGAGCCCCTCGCCGCCACGCTGCCGATCCGCAACTTCGGGACGGAACCGCCACCCGAACTGCGCGCCGATCCGCGTGCCGCGCAGCCCGCTGCGGCGCTCGCGGCGTTCAGCGCGCGTTTCGGCGGCCGCATATTGCTGACGGCCGATTCGGCAGGCCGTCGCGAGCTGCTGCTCGAACTGCTGCGGCGCCAGGGCCTGCACGCCGTCGAGGTTGTCGACTGGATCGGCTTCAATCTGCGTGAGCCGTCACTGGCCGTCGCCGTCGCACCGGACGTGCGCGGACTGGTCATGCCGGACCGGCATGTCGCCCTGGTCGCTGAAGACCAGCTGTTCGGCGAGCGCGCGCGCCAGGAGCGAAGACGCAGGCGCGCGGATCGTGATCCCGAGGCCATCCTCCGCGAACTCGCCGCGCTCTCGCCGGGCGCACCGGTGGTCCATGAGGAATACGGTGTCGGCCGCTATCGCGGTCTTCGTGTCATGCAGGTAAACGCCAACCCGGCTGAATTCCTGGTGCTCGAGTATGCGGGCGGGGACCTGTTGTACGTGCCGGTCCACGCGCTTGACCGGGTGACACGCTACACCGGCGGCTCGCCCGACACGGCACCATGGCACAAGCTCGGCACTGAGCAATGGGCCAGGGCACGCCGCCGTGCGGCCGAACGTCTGCGCGATGTCGCTGCCGAACTGCTGGATCTGTATTCGCGGCGCGCCGCCCGCCAGGGACGCGCGATCGCATACGACGCAGCCAGCTACCATGCGTTCGAGGCGGGTTTCCCGTTCGAGGAGACCGCCGACCAGCAGGACGCGATCGACGCAGTGCTTGCAGACATGCAAACAGGCAAGCCCATGGACCGGGTCATCTGCGGCGACGTCGGATTCGGCAAGACCGAAGTGGCATTGCGTGCGAGCTTTGCCGCCGTGCAGGGTGGCAGGCAGGTCGCCGTGCTGGTTCCGACCACCCTGCTCGCCCAGCAGCACACACAGACATTCGCCGACCGATTCGCGGACTGGCCAATAAAGGTCGAAAGCCTGTCCCGATTCCGCACCCCGACGGAACAGCGCGAGGTCGTCGCGGGGCTGGCATCCGGAGCCGTGGATATCGTCATCGGCACGCATCGGCTGCTGCAGCGCGATGTCGAGTTCAAGGACCTGGGACTCGTCATCGTGGACGAGGAGCACCGTTTTGGCGTCGCACACAAGGAACGCCTGAAGCAGATGCGCGCCGATGTGGACATGCTGACGCTGACGGCAACTCCGATACCCCGTACGCTGAACATGGCGCTCGGTGGGCTGCGCGAACTGTCGCTGATGACCACGCCGCCTGCGGAGCGGATGGCGATCGAGACATTTGTCTGCGAATGGAGCGATGGACTCGTGCGTGAAGCCTGCCTGCGCGAGATCCGCCGCGGCGGTCAGGTCTATGTCGTGCACAACTCGATCGAGGATATCGAGGCATTTGCCGCGCGTCTGCGCCGCCTGGTGCCCGAAGCCACGGTGCGCGTCGGTCATGGCCAAATGCGTGAGCGCGACCTCGAACGGCTGATGCTCGATTTCTATCATCGCCGGTTCGAGGTCCTGGTCTGCACCACGATCATCGAATCCGGGATCGACGTGCCGACCGCCAATACGATCCTGATCGATCGCGCGGATCGCTTCGGACTCGCACAACTGCACCAGCTTCGCGGGCGCGTCGGGCGTTCACACCATCGCGCGTGGGCCTACCTGATCGCACCGCCGAAGGCGTCCCTGCCGGCGGACGCTGCCAAGCGCCTCGAAGCGATTGAGGCGCTGGAGGACCTGGGCGCGGGATTCACGCTCGCGACACAGGATCTCGAGATCCGTGGTGCCGGTGAACTGCTCGGCGAAGAACAGAGCGGGCAGATCCAGGAGATCGGCATCGGGCTTTATCTCGAACTCCTCGATCGGGCGGTGCAGGCGCTGCGCGAGGGGCGCGAGCCCGAGCTGGAACGCCCGCTGCATGCGGGACCCGAAGTCGATCTGCAGCTGCCTGCGCTGCTGCCGGAAGACTACATGCCGGACGTGCACCTTCGGCTGCAACTCTACAAGCGCATGGCAAGCGCTGCGGATGCCGGGCAACTCGATGACCTGCAGGCGGAAATGATCGACCGCTTCGGCCCCCTGCCCCCGCCGGCGCAGACGATGTTCCGCGTGCAGCGCCTCAAGCTGCGAGCGGCGCAACTCGGCATCCGGCGGCTCGAGGTGGGTGCGACTGCGGGCCTTGTGGAATTCGCCGGCGAGCATCGCGTCGATCCCGCACGCGTCATCCGGATGGTCCAGCAAGGTGCCGGGCGCTTCCGACTCGATGGTTCGCACCGCCTGCGGATCAGGCTGACGGATGCCGATGGCCCGGCCCGCCTGCAACTCGCAGACGAATTGCTCGCGACCCTCGGGGCTTGAGCCGGAGCAACGGGCGGTCCATTCGGGTCAGACGTCGCGCCCGCCTTCGAGATGCAGCTCGGGCCGTTCCAGGCAGAGCCGCGCCGCCGAGACGCCCTCCAGCCAGCGCGGATCGGATGCCAGCGTTTGCGGTTCCAGTGCGTCGCGACCATGCAGGCGCGCGAGACGCAGGCCCCCGACTGCATCGACGCTTCGCCGTAGCGCTCCCAGGAGCTGCAACACGGCGGCGCGGTCATTGCAGACTGGCAACACGTCACAACCGGCCGCGAGTGCAAGTTCGGCGCGCTCGACGATATTTCCAAAGGCTGCCGCGCCCCGCATCGAGAGATCGTCCGCAAAGACCGCACCCTGAAAGCCCAGTTCACCGCGCAGGATCTCGCGGATCCAGCGCGGCGACAAACTCGCGGGCATGGCGTCTACCTGGGGAAACACGACATGCGCCGCCATGACCGATGACAGGCCATTGGCGATCAGCCGGTGATACGGCAGCAGGTCGGTTTCGATGTCGGTCCATTCGCGCCGGTCCACGGGCAGCGACACATGCGAGTCGGCGGCCACCGCGCCGTGCCCGGGAAAATGCTTGGCGGTCGCCGCCATTCCGGCGTCCCGCATGCCCAGCATGTAGGAGACGGCAAGACCGGCGACAGCCGCTGCCTCCACATGCAGTGCGCGATCGCCGATCGCCTGGCTGACGCCGTAATCGAGGTCCACGCAGGGCGCAAACGACAGGTCGATGCCGAACGCCCGCAACTCTGCGGCCATCAGCCATCCGAGCCGGCGCGCGAGCGCAATTCCCTCGCCCCGATCACCGCTGTAGCGCCGCCCGATCGCACGCATCGAGGGCAAGCGCGTGAACCCTTCCTCGAATCGCTGCACCCGACCACCTTCCTGATCGACCGCGACCAGCAGCGCCGGTGAGCGGATCGCATGGATTTCCGCGACCAGGCGCGCCAGCTGGCCGGGGTTTTCGTAGTTGCGGCTGAACAGGATGACGCTGCCGACCAACGGATGCGCGAGCAGTTCACGCTCGTCCGGCTCGAGAGCAATCCCGTTCAAGTCCACCATGACCGGCCCCAGCGTCACGGCCTTCCTCCCGCCACGCGCCCGGCTTCGATGGGCTGGAACAACGCGATCGATTCGACGTGCGAGGTGTGCGGAAACATGTCCATGATGCCGGCCGAGACAAGCTTGTAGCCATGCTGCTGCACGAGCATTCCTGCGTCGCGGGCGAGCGTCCCTGCGTGGCATGAAATGTACACGATGCGTCGCGGCCTGATCGCCGCAACCACCGGCAACACCTCGCGGGCACCCGCGCGCGGGGGGTCAAGCAGCACCAGATCGTACTTGTCACGTGCCCATTGCGAGTCCGACACTGCGGCGCTCAGGCTGGCACTGTGGAACACCGCATTCTGAATGCCATTCCGCAATGCATTCGCGCGCGCACGCTCAACCAGCCCGGCATCGCCTTCGACGCCGGTCACGCCGGCCACCTGGCGGGCCAGGGGCAGGCTGAAATTCCCCAACCCGCAAAACAGGTCAAGCGCCCTGTCATCCGCCGTCGGCGACAGGAGTTCGAGGGCCTGCGCGATCATCTGCCGGTTGAGATCTGCGTTGACCTGGATGAAGTCGGTTGGCAGGAAACCGATGCCGGCCTTCAGGCCGGGCAATGCGTAACGGAGCGATGTCGCCGGCGGCGAAAGTGGCACCACGCTGTCCAGTCCGCCGGGCTGCAGCTGCAGCTCGATCGGATGCCGCGCCTGGAAATCCAGAAGTCTCGCGAGATCGGCCTCGCTCGGCGCAGCCAGCACGCGCAATACCAGCACGGTCGCATCGTCTGCAGCTGCGACTTCAATCTGTGCGATACGGTCGCGGATGCTGAGTTCGCCGATCAGGCTCGCGATCTGCGCGATCAGACTGCCGACCGGCTCAGCCAGGACTTCACAGCGCTGCAGGTCTGCAAGGTAGGGGCTGCTTCGTTCGCGAAACCCGACCAGCACCCTGCCCTTCGCCGTGACGTACCTGCAGCCGAGGCGTGCGCGTCGCCGGTAGGACCAGATGGGGCCCGTCAGGGGCGGCAACCAGCTTTCAGGACGCACCCCGCCGATCCGTTCAAGTTCCTCCGCCACCTGCCTGCCCTTGGCTTCGAGCTGGGCCGGGTGCGACAGATGCTGCAGTGAGCAGCCGCCACAGACACCGAAATGGCTGCAGCGCGGTGTGACACGATTCGGCGAGGCCCGCAGGAGTTCCACGATGACGGCTTCGTCATGGCGCCGGCGCCTGCGAATTCGCCGCAGTCGCACCTGTTCGCCAGGCAATGCCCCCTCGACGAACACGGTCTTGCCGCCGATGCGGGCCACGCCCCGCCCGTCATGATCGAGCGAGATGATCTCAGCCGTTTCCGGCTCCTGCGCCGGTCTCAATTGGCCGTCCAGGCTGCCTCGAAGGCGCGCCAATGCGGTTCCTTGCGCTCGCCGAGCCAGGAACGAACCTTCGCAAGTTCGCTGGCATGAACGGCGGGCGTCAGCCGCCCGCGGATCAGCTCGAATCGCAGGTAGACGAGATAGGTGTTCAGGACGTCCGTTTCGCAATAATCTCGGATCTCTGCGAGGCGCCCGGCGCGCCATGCATCCCAGACCATGTCGCCCTCCATGCCGAGCTTGCCGGGCAATCCCAGGAGTTGCGCAACATTCTGAAGACTTGCCCGACCGCGCGCCTGATAGCCCGACAGCACATCCATCAGGTCGGTGTGCCTCGAGTGATAGCGGTTCAGGTAGTTGTTCCAGCGGAAATCGCGGTCGAGATCCCCGGTATCCCAGTAAGTCGGCGCAACGACGCCGTATTTGAGCATCCGGTAATGCAGGACCGGCAGGTCGAAACCGGATCCATTCCAGGAAACCAGCGTGGGCCGCAGTTTCTCCAGCCCGCCGAAGAAGCGGCGCAGCAGGTCGTCCTCGGTGCTTTCCGGGCTGCCGACACTCCATATCCGCAGTTCATCGCCGGTGCGCAGCGCCGCCGAAATCGCCACGACACGGTGCTGCTCGAAGGGCAGGAACGAAGAGCCGGTTTCTTCGGTCCGCCGCGCGAACATCGCCTCGCCGACCGCCGCATCATCAGCATCTGCAAGTCCCGGAAGGCGACGGCCCAGCTCGACATCCGGAATCGTCTCGATGTCGAATACCAGGCAATTGAGCGACCCGCTCACGATTTCCTCATCATCACGGCGACTGCAATCACCAGGCCCGCTTCATCCGTCAGGCTCACATGACCATCGCCGGCGCCGAGTCTGTCTGCCACGGCGCGGCCGCGCGCGGAAAACAGCACCTCGGGGCGGCCCCAGGCATTGGCGAGAAACCCGACGTCCCTGATCCAGACGCCGTGGCCAAATCCGGTGCCGAGCGCCTTGACGATCGCCTCCTTGGCGGCAAAGCGCATCGCCAGGAAGCGCACCGCCCGGCGCCCGGCGTCGAACACGGCGCGCTCCTGCGGCAGCAGCAGCCGCTCGACGAAATGCGCACCGAAACGATCATATGCGGCGGCGATGCGCTCGATGCGCACGACGTCCGTGCCGATCCCGAAAATCATGCGCGGCGTGCTTCCCGCATCAGACGCTTCATCTCCGCGACCGCCGGGCCGAGGCCCGATATCAGCGCCCGTGCAACGATGGCGTGGCCGATATTCAGTTCCGCCAGCTCCGGAATGGCAGCGACCGGCTGCACGTTGTGGTAGTCGAGGCCATGTCCGGCGTGGGCCGTGAGGCCGCAAACGGTCGCGTGTCGCGCCGCCACGCGCAGACGCTCAAGCTCGCGCGCCTGCTCCGAACCGGCCGCCCCCGAATAGCTGCCGGTGTGCAGTTCGATGACCGGCGCGCCGCTCCGCGCCGCCGCATCCACCTGTGCAAGATCCGGGTCGACGAACAACGCAACGCGGATTCCCGCGCTGCCGAGGCGCGCGCATGCCGCTGCAATCACGGCTTGCTGGCTCACGACATCGAGACCGCCCTCTGTGGTCAGTTCGCCGCGCTTCTCGGGCACCAGGCAGACATCCGCCGGCAGCACGCGAACCGCGATCTCGAGCATTTCCGCGGTCGCCGCGATTTCGAGATTCATGCGCGTCTGCAGCGCGGCGCGCATTGCCTGCACATCACGGTCCTGGATGTGACGGCGGTCCTCCCGCAGGTGCAGCGTGATGCTGTCGGCGCCCCATTGTTCGGCCGTCAAAGCTGCGTGCAACGGATCAGGCGAACGCCCGCCGCGGGCCTGCCGCAGCGTGGCCACGTGATCGATATTGACGCCGAGGTCGATGGATGTCCGGCTCACGCACCCTGCTCCAGCTGGCGCAATGCCAGCATGACTTCGCGGCTTTGCAGGCCGCGGCCGTCCAGGCAGTGACCGATTGCGCTGCGCAGGATCTGCCTCGCGACGGCAAGCGCGGCAGGCTGATCGAATTTCCGGCTGGACACCGCCAGCATGTCGCGGCCCCGGATCGCATACGCATCACCGGTCGCGTCGCGCACTGCCAGCGCGCCGCGGCCCGGATGGAAATGATAGTACCGATCCGGCTCCAATGGCTCGCCCGTCGCTGCATCGCGCGATAGTTCGAGGCCGTAGCCCAGTTCTTCCAGCAGTATCAATTCGAAGATCCGCAGTGGCCGGTGGTCAGTGGCGGCCGCCAGCTGACCGATGGCGCTTGCATAGGCGTCGAACAGGCGATCATGCCGGTCTTCCCTCGGCAACAGGCGCAACAGCAGCTCGTTGAGGTAGAAGCCGCTCATCAACTGGGGGGGCGGAAGCGGGCGGAGTGCACCGCCAATCTCGGCGCCGATCAGCGTACCGCCGTCCGCCCGACCCGACCATGAAACGAGCAGCGGCACGAATGGCTGCAGCAAACCACGCAGCGGCGACCCCGGGCGGCGCGCGCCGCGAGCGAACAGGGTCACGCGACCATGACTGCGCGTCATCAACTCGAGAATCCGGCTGGTGTCGCTCCAGGGCCGGTGGTGCAGCAGGTAGGCCGGCTCCAGCAGCACGCGTCGCGGCGCGCTCATGGCGGCTCATGCCCGAGCTGGCGAAGCATGCCGGCATCGTCGGTCCAGCCTTCACGAAGCTTGACCCAGGTCGACAGGTGCACGCGCCGTCCGAGCAGCTCATTCAGATCCATTCGTGCAGCGTGCCCGATGGCTTTCAGGCCCTCACCTTTGGAACCGATGACGATCTTCCTCTGTCCCTCGCGTTCGACCCAGATAACGGCATCGATCTCCACCCTTCCGTCCGGCGTGTCCTCGAACCGCTCAATTTCCACCGCGATGCCGTAGGGCAATTCATCGTGCAGTGCGAGCATCAGTTTCTCACGCAGGATCTCCGCAGCCATGAACCGTTCACTGCGATCAGTCACCTGGTCAGCCGGGTACAAAGGCGCCGCAGCCGGCAGCAGTGCGATCAGTGCATCGACGAGCCGCTCGAGATTCTCGCCGCGCAGTGCCGAAACAGGCACGATGGCCGCAAATGGATGGCGACCGGAAAGCGTCTCGAGAAAGGGCAGCAGGCGTTCCTTTGGTCGCACCCGGTCGATCTTGTTGACTGCAACGACGATTGGTGCGCCGCCCGCGGCGAGCTGCGCGAGCACAGCTTCGTCTTCCGCCGTCCAGCGCGTTGCCTCCGTGACCAGCACCGCTGCATCCGCTGCCGCAATGGCGGCGACCGCCTCGCGATGCATCGCCTGATTCAGGCGCCTTCCGGAGGCTGCGCCAAAACCCGGCGTGTCATGCAGGACCAGCTGCGCTCCCCGCCGTGTCAGCACGCCCGCGATGCGCTGACGGGTGGTCTGCGACTTGGGCGTGACGATGCTGAGTTTCTGGCCGACAAGCGCGTTCAGCAGCGTGGACTTGCCGACATTTGGCCGGCCCGCCAGCACGACCGTGCCGCACCGGTGCGCAATCTCCGCGTTCACCGCTGCGCCTGCAGGGCCGGATTTCCGAGCACCAGCGATGCGGCCTCCTGCTCCGCGCGCCGCCGCGTGCTGCCCTCAGCCTCTGCCGCGATCGCGAGCTCGCCGACATCGCAGCGCACCCGGAAAAGCTGCTCGTGAGGCTGCCCGGAAATCTCGAGTACCCTGTATTCGGGAAGCGCAAGACCGCGCGCCTGCAGCCATTCCTGCAGGCGCGTCTTGGCGTCCTTCAGTTCAGAGGCGCCGGGCAGTTCTGCCAGGCGCCGGGTGAGCAGGCGCGACGAAACCGCGCGCGCCGCAGCGAACCCCTGGTCCAGGTAGATGGCCCCGATCAGTGCCTCAAGCGCGTCGGAGAGGATCGAGGCGCGCCGCTGGCCACCAGACTTGAGTTCCCCTTCGCCGAGGCGCAGTTGCGCACCGAGGCCCAGCTCCAGCGCCAGAGCGGCCAGTACATCACCACTGACGAGGCTGGCCCGGTAGCGCGAGAGTTCGCCTTCACTGGCTTCAGGGAAGGCTTCGAAAAGCATTTCGGCGACGACAAATGACAGCACCGCATCGCCAAGGTACTCAAGTCGCTCGTTGTTGTTCGGCCCGGCGCTGCGGTGGGTCAGCGCCTGAACCAGAAGCCCGCTGTCCGCAAATCGGCAGCCCAGTCGCTCTTGCAGCCAGCCGGCGGGATCCACGCCTCGCCCGCAGCGCGGCTCAGCGCGCAGCGACCTCGACGGTCTTGTCGAACGTCAACAGGAATGACACGTTGTAAACGAGCGGCACGGTGTCTTCATAGTTGGCGCGCAAGGAGTAGACCCCGTCTTCCTTCTTGATCTCGACGTCCCTCGCGTCGATGACCTCGACCATCTCGATATCAAAATGGCGCTCGATGGCCGTGCGCAGCATGGACTCGGTCGAACCCGGGTTCGATTCGAACTCATCGCGCACCTTCTCGAGTGTCGACGCGACGCGTACGTATTCGAGGTATTTTGGCACCAGACGTATGCCGGCGTAGACCCAGGCTCCGACCACGACGACCAGAATCAGGATCCCGATGAATGTCATGCCACGCTGTCTGTCTTGCATACGCTGCCTCCTTACCGAATCCCTGTGCCGATGCGTTCCCAGAGCAGGATCGAGCCCGGCTCCGGATTGAACGACAGCCAGATCGCCTCCGCCTTGCCGATGACATTCTCTTCCGGCACATAGCCGACATCGGCAAAGCGGCTGTCACGGCTGTTGTTGCGGTTGTCACCCATCATGAAGAAACGGCCCTCCGGCACGCGCCACTCGCCATCCATGCCGGGGCGCACCGGATCCAGCATGATGGCGTGCCGTACGCCGTCAAACCGCTCCTCGCCGACCCGCGAGAACGAATACAGTTCGCTCTTGGGCCCGGAGTATAGCTCGCCGGGCACAATCTCGTTTGCCGTGCCATTCACGTAGATCTGCGAGCCGACCACGCGAATCGTGTCACCGGGAAGACCGACGAGCCTCTTGATCAGTACCACCGACGGATCCGTGGGCTTGCGAAACACCATGACGTCGCCGCGCACAGGTTTGCCGATCGCGAGCACTTTCCAGTTCGCAACCGGCAGGCGCAGCCCATAGCGCCACTTGTTCACGAAGATGAAATCGCCCTGGACCAGCGTCGGCATCATCGAATCCGACGGGATCCGGAATGGCTCGTACAGAAAGGAGCGCAGCAGCAGCACGATCACGATCACCGGGAAGAACGAGCGTGAGTAATCGACCAGCAGCGGCTCCTTGGCCTTGCCACGGGCAGCGCGGCGCGGTGCGAATAGCCAGTGGTCGACGCCCCAGATCAGGCCCGTCACCAGCGCCAACGCCACCAGCACAAACGAAAAATCGAACACCATTAGGAGCTCCCGGATTTCACTTCTTGCCGACCTGCAGCACCGCCAGGAATGCCTCCTGCGGTATTTCAACCGTGCCGAACTGCTTCATGCGTTTCTTGCCCGCCTTCTGCTTCTCGAGCAGCTTGCGCTTTCGGGTCACGTCGCCACCGTAGCATTTTGCCAGTACATTCTTGCGCAACGCCTTCACTGATGCCCGGGCAATGATCTGACCGCCGATCGCCGCCTGGATCGCGACTTCGAACATCTGGCGCGGAATCAGTTCCTGCATCTTGTCCACGAGCTCGCGGCCGCGGTGATAAGCGGTCTCACGATGCACGATCATCGACAGCGCATCCACGCGGTCTCCGTTTATCAGCAAGTCCAGCCTGGCGAGCGGCGCCCGCTGGAAATGGCTGAACTCGTAGTCGAACGACGCATAGCCGCGACTGGCAGACTTCAGCCGGTCGAAGAAATCGAGCACCACTTCGGCCAGCGGCAATTCGTACTGCAGCGACATCTGGGTGCCTAGTTGCAGCATCTTCTTCTGGGTACCGCGTTTCTCCTGGCACAGCTTGATCACCGGACCCACGTGCTCCGGCGGCACCAGGATATTTGCCAGGATGATCGGCTCGCGCAGTTCCTCGATCGCGGCGGGCAGCTTCGACGGATTGTCCACCAGGGAAATTCTCCCGCCAGGCTCGACGACTTCATAAATGACGGTCGGCGCGCTGGTGACCAGGTGGAGGCCGTATTCCCGCTCGAGTCGCTCCTGCACGATGTCCATGTGCAGAAGGCCGAGAAAGCCGCAGCGGAAGCCGAACCCGAGTGCCGTGGACACCTCGGGCTCGAAATGCAGTGAGGAATCGTTGAGCTTCAGTTTTTGCAGGGCGTCGCGAAACGCCTCGTACTGCTCGCTCTGCACCGGGAACATGCCCGCGAACACGCGCGGCTGCACCGTCTTGAAGCCCGGCAACGGCTTGTCGCAGGGCCGCGATTCATGCGTGATCGTGTCCCCGACGGGAGCGCCGTCGATCTCCTTGATGCCCGCGACCACCCAGCCGACTTCGCCGGTCTCCAGTACCTGCGCTTCGATTCGCTTCGGCGTGAAGCGGCCGACCTGGTCGACTTGCCAGCTTCGGCCGGTCGACATGATCCGGATCCGGTCATTGCGCTTCAGTGCGCCATTGACAACCCGCACGAGCGACACGACTCCGACGTAGTTGTCGAACCAGGAATCGACGATCAGCGCCTGCAGCGGCGCACCGGCGTCACCGCGCGGCTGCGGAATGCGTCGCACCAGCTCCTCCAGCAGCAGGTCGACATTCTCCCCGGTCTTGGCGCTGACGCGGATCGCATTCTTCGCCTCGATGCCGATGATCTCCTCGATCTCCCTGATCACGCGTTCCGGATCCGCCGAGGGCAGGTCGATCTTGTTGATGACCGGGACCACCTCGAGGCCCTGCTCGAGCGCCGTGTAGCAATTCGCGACGCTCTGCGCCTCGACCCCCTGCGCGGCATCGACCACCAGCAGCGCGCCCTCGCAGGCAGCGAGGGAACGCGACACTTCATAGGAGAAATCCACATGACCCGGCGTATCAATGAAATTCAGCTGGTACTCCACGCCGTCGGCGGCGCGGTAATGCAGCATGACGGACTGGGCCTTGATCGTGATGCCACGCTCGCGCTCGAGATCCATCGAATCGAGCACCTGTTCCTGCATCTCGCGCGCTTCCAGGCCGCCGCAGACCTGGATCAGCCGATCGGCCAGAGTGGACTTGCCATGATCGACATGCGCGATGATGGAAAAATTGCGGATGTTCTGCATCAAGGGGAGATCGGACGCTCAGTGACCGGACAGGCGTCCGGGGAATCTTTCATTATAGCAGCGGCCGGCGCAGGGTCCGTTCAGTGCGCCAGCAACCGCGTGACCGCGGCGGCATCCAGGCATCCATGGCAGACCAGGCTGCCATCCACGGTGAGCACCGGAATCTTGAGGCCATAGCGCCTTTGCGCCAACGGATCGGCGTCGACATCGCGCACGTCGATAGTTTCATTGAAGGGCGCAAGAAGGCGCACCAGTTCGGCGATGAATTCATCACACAACGGGCAATTCTCGCGGCTGTAGACCACAAACTGCCGCTCGGTCATCGCGCCTGACTGCCGCTTCAGCGATCTGATTCCGGCGCTGCGGGCGTGAGTCCGGTGGCGATGTACTGCAACGTAGCCGGCGGCACTTCGCCGATTACCGTGACCTGATGACCCTGTACGACCGTCGAAAACGCGGAAGCGACGCCGGAACGCCCTGACCCGGTGAACGGCGCCTTGCCAGGCGCCGGCATTTCGATGAACACCGACACCGATGCCAGCCCGTCCGAAAAGACCAGATGACTGACGGGCGAGCTGCTGCCGGCCATGGCCTGCAGTCCGCTGACCGAGAGTCTGAAGCCCGGCGGCATCCGCGCCGCGCGCCAGGCAGGCACGGCATCCGCCGCCTGCTGCGCCTGACGAACCCAGCGCAGTTTCGCGCGGTCGAGATCGGGCTCGAATGCTTCATCTGCAATGGCATCGTCGAGCTCAAGGCGCGTAAAGCGCACGCGCTCGATCACACGGTTTGCGGCGTCCGACAACTCGCTCCGCACCGGCATGTGGGTGGCTTCATCGATCCACAGGCGATAGCCAAATCGGTAGCCGTCACGCGGCCGCACCACGACGACTGCCGCAGGACCCAGCAGCGCCACTTCACGTCCCACATAACTGATTTCATACCAGGGCCGGAATTCACCGCCAAACTGCGGCAGTGCGCCCATCAGGTCACTGCCCTGGGGCCGCCGCTCGATGATTGCGAGCTTCTGGTCCGGCAGGTAGACGACCACCTCGTCTCCGTCACGGACTTGTTCACGCCCATTGCCGGACAACGATACCAGGCGTTCCGCAACTGCCCCATCCTTGACCCGGTGCACGATGCGCAGGCGTTCGGCGCGCCCGGCTGATTCGCAGACGAACTCGCCGGAATAACTCGAGCTGGCCAGTGCGACGGCCATTCGATCGAGCCATTCCTGACCCTCGTCTGCCGCTGCCGGCAATGCGATCAGCAGCGCAGCTGATGCCAATGCACGCCGGATATTCACTGACCGGTCCGGGCGCTCTCGCCCGCCGGCACGTCGCTGACAGCGCGTTCCTGCGGTGCGGCAATTAGACCGGTCACGACGCTGCGCCGGACCAGCGGAGACGCGTAATTGCTGTGCGCCACGAGGTAGTTGGCGAACTGGGCCGCCGGCAGGCCGCCGGGTCCATCGGCTGCAGCGGGCGTCGTGTATGAACGGGAAGGTGCTTCAACCGGATCCGCGGTGGCCAGAACCGGCTCGACCGGACCACTCGCTTCCTGCGCCAGAACCGGCACCGGCTGGCCTGGATCTCTTGCGTCGAACTGATGCATGAGCAGCAGCGCGAGCGCTGCGACACCCGCAGCCACCGCCACACCGGCAATCGGCCGCAGCACCGCCGCGGGCCGGAATGTCGACACTGCCATGCGACCGGCCGGCTCACGCGCAATCGCCGCACTGACCCGTGCGGCAACCTGTCGCGCGGCAGGTATGTCGCCGTCATTACGCAGCACCGCGCCGATCAGCGAGTAACGCGACAGGGCGGCGCGCAAATCGTCGTCACGCTCCAGCCTCTTCAGCAGCAGCGCCGACTCCGGCTCCGGCAGTTCACCGTCCAGGAACGCCGAGAGTTGCTCCTTGATCCGTTCAGTCATTCAGGAATCTCCGTCCGGCCGAGACCGCCGTCGAACACCTCTCGCAGGCCGCGGTCGATCGCCTCGCGCGCCCGGAAGATCCTCGACCGTACGGTTCCAACCGGGCATTCCATAGTCTTCGCAATGTCCTCGTAACTGAGGCCCTCGAGTTCACGCAGCACGATCGCGAGTCGCAGATCGTCCGGCAGGGCCTCGATGGCTTCATTGACCGTCCGCCGGATCTCCTCGGTCAACGCAAGCGCCTCGGGTGTCTCTGTATCCGAAAGCCTTGCGTGCGCCTGGACCTGCGATCCGTCCTGCGGATCGAGATCGTAGGAGATCGGCCTGCGCCGGTTCGCGACCAGCGCATTCTTCGCCGTATTGATGGCGATCCGGTACAGCCAGGTGTAGAACGCGCTGTCTCCGCGGAATGCCGGCAACGCACGATAGGCCTTGATGAAGGCCTCCTGCGCGATGTCCTCGGCATCCGCCGGGTTGCGCACGTAACGTTGCACCAGCTTCAGTACCTTGTGCTGGTACTTTAATACGAGCGCATCGAAAGCCGACTTGTCGCCTTTCTGCACGCGACGAACCAGCGCAATATCGCCTGCTTCAGCCCGCATTGGCTCGACGATCAGCGCTATCCCTACCGCCGTCACGCCGGATATGACCGGCAGGCCCGCCATTAGTTCGACACGCCCAGGGCCAGGATCGCGCCTTCCGCCTCCTTGTGTGATCCAGCCTGAGGATTCTAGCAACTAAGGCGAAGACGGGCCTTCAAACGCCGGAACTGGTTCCTGTCCATGGTTTCACGCGTCAGGAGCCAGCCCAGGCGTCCGCGATGGGTCGCCAGGTCCAGCGCAATCAGCCCGGCATAGACGCGTGTACCACGAGCGACCTGGACAGGCCGGTCGCAGGCGTCGCGGGCAAGCCTCGCCTGCCAGGCGCCATGCCTGAACACGAGAGCCTGGACGCGGCAGCGGCGGCCCGGCAGGCGCGCAAGCGTCGCCGCGAAGCTCGCCAAGGCGAGCACCGACAGGCAGGCCGCAAGCCAGGGCATGCAACGCGTGGCCCAGGGCAACGCGGCAGCCACCAGATGCAGCAGCAGGGCCGCTGCCGCGAGACGCGGCTCAGGACGCGGCGCGATTTCGACGGGAAACGATGTCATCGAGAAGCGTGGCCATTGGTTGATCATCGGGGCGCTGACCATGCAGCAACCAGTCGGCGAGCTGCGGATCTGGCGCTTCAAGCAGCCTGAGAAACGCGGCCCGCATGCCGGCGTCGGCCGCTGCCCAGCTGCGCTCAAGCCAGCCGCCGAGCAGCAGGTCGAGTTCGCGCATGCCACGGCGGCAGCGCCAGCGGAGCAGACCCTGCATCGCGTCGGGCACGCCGGCCTCAGTCGCGCCGGCTGAGGAGCCGCCGCTTGATATCGGCAATCGCCCGCGCAGGATTGAGATCCTTCGGGCAGGCTTCGACGCAATTCATGATTGTGTGACAACGATAGAGCCGGAAGGAATCTTCGAGCTGGTCGAGGCGCTCGCGTTCCGCCTGATCGCGCGTATCCACGATCCAGCGATAGGCGGCGAGCAGCGCCGCGGGGCCGAGGTAACGCTCGCTGTTCCACCAGTAGCTCGGGCAACTGGTCGAGCAGCAGGCGCACAGGATGCAGGCGGATGGCCGGTCGACCAGTTCCTGATCGGCCGCAGACTGGGTCCGCTCGCGACCGGCCGGTGCCGGCTCCCGGGTCTGCAACCAGGGCCGCACCGATGCGTATTGCTCATAGAAGTGCGTCATGTCCGGCACCAGATCCTTGATGACCGACATGTGGGGCAGCGGAAAGACCCGGGACTCGCGGCCTTTCGACTCGATCGGGCTGGTGCAGGCGAGCCTGTTGAGGCCGTCGACATTCATGGCACAGGAACCGCAGATTCCCTCGCGGCAGGAGCGCCGGAATGTGAGCGTCGAATCCATCTCGTTCTTGATCTTGATGAGTGCGTCGAGAACCATGGGCCCGCAACGGTCGAGATCGACATCGAATGTGTCGACGCGAGGCGGCTGGCCAGAGTCAGGATCGAAGCGATAGACGCTGAACCGGCGGATACGCTTCGCTGACGGCGGCGCCGGAAAATGGCGGCCGGGCCGGTCGGCATAACGGGAAGTCGGGGGAAGTCGGAACTGAACCATCCGGCGTGCTCCAGTGCGTCCTAGTAGGTTCTCGCGCGCGGCGGTATCGCGTCAACGTCGCGTGTCAGCGTGTTCAGGTGCACCGGGCGATAGGCGAATCGCACCGCACCGTCGTCGGCAACCCATGCCAGCGTGTGCTTCAGCCAGTTGACATCATCGCGCGCAGGATGATCCTCGCGCGAGTGCGCACCGCGGCTCTCGGTACGGTTGGCGGCGGAATGGATCGTCGCCAGCGCCTGCCGCAACAGGTTGTCGAGCTCCAGCGCTTCGATCAGATCGGTGTTGAACACCATCGAATGGTCCGAAACGCGCAGGTCGGCGAATGCCCGGAATGTTTCGCCGATACGGTCGCAACCCTCCGCGAGGGTGGCGCCAGTCCGGAAGACGGCCGCGTCGCGCTGCATCCCACGCTGCATCTCCTCCCGCAATGACGCCGTGGAACGGCTGCCGCTGGCATTGCGGAGCTGATCGAAACGCGCAATGGCCGGATCCGTGGCCTGTGCCCCGGGTTTGCCACGAATGGCTCCCGGCCGCAGCAGTGCGGCACAGCGCGCAGCTGCCGCGCGTCCGAACACGACCAGATCCAGCAGTGAGTTGGAGCCCAGGCGGTTTGCGCCGTGCACCGAGACGCAGGCGGCTTCCCCGATCGCCATCAGCCCCGGCACGACGGTTTCCGCGTCGCCATTCCTGGAAGTCAGCACTTCGCCATGAATATTGCATGGCACGCCGCCCATGTTGTAGTGAACGGTGGGCTGCACCGGGATCGGTGTCCGCGTCACATCCACGCCCGCGAAGATCATTGCGGTCTCGGCAATGCCGGGAAGCCGCTTGTGGATGACGTCGGCGCCGAGATGCTCAAGGTGCAGGAAAAGATGATCGTGCTCGGGACCGACACCGCGGCCCTCGCGTATCTCGATGGTCATGGCGCGACTGACCACATCACGCGAGGCCAGATCCTTGGCGTTTGGCGCGTAACGCTCCATGAATCGTTCGCCCTCGGAATTCCGCAGGATGCCACCCTCGCCGCGCACCCCCTCGGTGATCAGGCAACCCGCCCCGTAAATGCCGGTCGGGTGAAACTGCACGAACTCCATATCCTGCAACGGCAGACCGGCACGCAATACCATGCCGCCCCCGTCCCCGGTGCAGGTGTGCGCCGATGTGCAGGAAAAGTAAGCGCGTCCGTACCCGCCGGTGGCGAGGATCGTGGTCTGCGCAAGGAAACGGTGCAGGACCCCGGTCGCCATGTCGAGCGCCAGCACGCCCCGGCATTCGCCATCCTCCATGATGAGGTCAATCGCAAAATATTCGATGAAGAATTTTGCATCGTGGCGGAGACTCTGCTGATAAAGCGTGTGCAGCATCGCGTGACCGGTGCGATCCGCAGCCGCGCAGGTGCGCTGCGCGATGCCTTTGCCGTAATTCGTGGTCATGCCGCCGAACGGCCGCTGGTAAATACGCCCATCCTCGGTCCGCGAGAATGGCAGGCCGAAGTGCTCGAGCTCGAGAACGGCGGCCGGCGCTTCCTTGCACATGAACTCGATCGCGTCCTGGTCCCCGAGCCAGTCCGAGCCCTTGATCGTGTCGAAGAAATGGAATCGCCAGTCGTCTTCCCCCATATTGCCAAGCGCGGCGCTGATGCCGCCTTGTGCTGCCACCGTGTGACTGCGCGTCGGGAATACCTTGGTCACGCAGGCCGTTGCGAGCCCTGCCTGCGCGAGACCCACGGTCGCGCGCAAGCCCGCGCCGCCCGCGCCTACGACGACGACATCAACAGCATGGTCGATCAGTTCGTAGGCACTCATCCGGCGCGACCGCTGGCGAGTATCCAGATGGCATAGGCGACCGCAAGTGCAGCGGCCAGGTGCGCGACCTTCAAGATTCGCGCCGTTGGAATGTGCAGGCGGCCACCAACGTAATCCTCGACCACCACCTGCACGCCCTGCGCGGAATGCAGCAGCGCGCACCAGGCGAAAAGCAGCAGCAGCACCGCCTGGCTTGGCCGTGCGATCCACGAACTGACGGTCGCGTAGCCAAGATCCGGCAGGGACAGCAGCGCCATCAGGAACCACAGACCGAGCGGCACCAGGGCGATTGCCGTCAGACGCTGGTTACGCCAGTGGCCCGTCGCATCCGGGTGCGGCGGGTCGATCGCGGCGCCCGTTGCATTGCGGCTGTTCATGGCGCAGCCGCAAAGAAGCGCCAGGCCAGCGCCAGCGTGAATATCGATGCCACGGCTGCGAGCACCGCAACCGCCATACCGCTCCTGCGGGCCGCAGCCCTGTCGAAACCGAAACCAGCGTCCCAGGCCATGTGCCGCAGCCCGTTGAACAGGTGATACCAAAAGGCGATGAGCGCTCCAGCCAGCACGAGTTGCACCGGTATGCTCGAGTAGTACCGGAGCGTCGTTGCATAGGCTTCCGGGCCGCGTGCAGCCGCCACGAGCCATGCGACCAGCAGCAGGCTGCCGGCGGAAAGCGCGAGACCCGTGATGCGATGCAGGCCAGACAGAACCGTCGTCAGCGCGAGACGGTACACCTGCAGATGCGGGGACAACGGCCGGTTGTGGCTCAACAAGTCATACGTCCTCAGAAGTCGATGCAGCGGCCAGCTCTTTCCCAGTCGCCGTAGCGGGTCGGCTCGGGACCCGGCGGTCCTCCAATTTCGCGCGGCGCAACGCCGGTGGCCTCGGGCGGGGCTTCTGGATTGCTGATCGGGGTGGCTGCCGGCGGCATGGGCACAGGGGCTTGCATCGGCATCCATTCTGCCAGATCGTGAATGCGCTGCCCAAGGCCATTTGCCGCATCTTTGGCGAGTTGTACTGCGTTACGATGTCAGCGATGCCGAAAACCACTTGCACATTGCTGCCGGCGTTCTCGGTGGTTGCCGTCTCGGGGCGCGCCGCGCAATCATTCCTGCAAGGACAGCTGACAAATGACCTGCTAGGGCTCGAGCGACACCCCGGGCTGCTGGCCGCCGCCTGTAATCGCGAAGGCAGGGTGCTCGAGATCATGCGGCTCGCAGCCTATGGCGACGCCGTGCTGATGGTCGTTCGGCATTCGCTGGTGCAGCCGATGATCGCCCGCCTGAAGAAACACATCTTGCGCGCCGAAGTTTCGGTTGACGACAGCAGCCGCGCCCTGGCCGTCGCCGGAATGCTGAGCGAACAACCGGACGGATCATTGTCACAAGCGGCGGCCGGGGCCAGAGGAGCGACATTGATGGTCGCCGGCCCGCGCAGACTCCTGCTGGTGGGTTCGCCGGAATCCTTGGAGCCCGTGCTGGACGATCCGGATCGGGCATCAGCCAGCGCCTGGGAGCGCGCTTGCATCGAGGATGGCGAGCCGACCATCCACCCGGAGACTACCGGCAACTGGATCCCGCAGATGCTCAATCTCGATCTGCTGTCGGCCATCAGCTTCACGAAGGGTTGTTATGTCGGCCAGGAAGTCGTTGCGCGTACCCAGAATCTGGGCCGCGTCAAGCGCCGGATGCTGCGTTTCACCGGGCCCGCAGACGCGTCCTTTCACCCTGGACAGGTGCTCTACAGCGGCGCATCACAGGCGGCCCAGGTGGTCTCAGCCTGCGATGGGCCACGCGGCATTGAATTGCTGGCGGTGACTGAGCTGCGCCATTGCAGCGACCTGCTCGGAGCGAGGCCCGATGGCTCGGAGCTGGTGCCAGCCGACCTGCCCTACCCGGTCCCGGCGCCCGTGGATGCATCAGACCGATGAAACCGGCGCCATCGGCGGACGTGTTCGCTGCTCTGCGACGCCACGGCTAGTCGGTCTCAGCCTGCTGCCGAAGCTGCGGGAACAACAACACGTCGCGGATACTCGGCGAATCCGTCAACAGCATGACCAGCCGGTCGATGCCGACCCCGAGTCCTGCGGCCGGCGGCATTCCGTATTCGAGCGCGCGGATATAGTCGGCATCGTAGAACATCGCCTCTTCGTCGCCGGCATTCTTGCGGGCGACTTGGGCGCGGAAACGCTCGGCCTGGTCTTCCGGATCATTCAATTCGGAAAAACCATTGGCGAGTTCACGCCCATCCACGAAGAACTCGAAGCGGTCGGTAACGAACGGATCGGCATCGCGCTTGCGCGAGAGCGGTGAAACCTCGGCCGGATACGAGTGCACGAATGTCGGCTGCTCGAGCAGCCGTTCGCAGCTGCGCTCGAACAGCTCGATCTGCAATTTGCCCGCTCCATCTTCCTTGCCGGCTGCAATGTCGTGCCGCGCACAGGCCTCGCGGAGATAGGAGAGGTCACGAAGTCTGGCGCGCTCGAGCCCGGGGTTCGCCGCCAGGATCGCCTCCTCGACCGAAATCCTGGCGAATGGCGCGCCGAAATTCAGCCGCCGGCCCTGATAAAGAACTTCTCGCGAGCCCGCCACCGCGTCGGCCAGGCCCTGCATCATCCGCTCGACGAGGCCCATGAAATCCTCGCAGTCCGCATAGGCCTGATACAGCTCCAGCATCGTGAATTCGGGATTGTGCTGGGTCGAAAGGCCTTCATTGCGGAAGTTGCGGTTGATTTCGTACACGCGCTCGAAGCCGCCGACCACCAGCCGCTTCAGGTACAGCTCCGGCGCGATACGCAGGTACATGTCCTGGCCGAGGGCATTGTGATGCGTCACGAATGGCCGCGCGACCGCGCCACCCGGGATTGGCTGCATCATCGGGGTCTCGACTTCCAGGAAATCGAGCGCGTTCAGGAAATCGCGCAGAAATCGCACGATGTAGGTGCGCGTCCTGAATGTCGCGCGCGCAGTTTCGTTGACGATCAGGTCGACATAGCGCTGCCGGTAGCGCGTCTCCGTGTCCGCGAGGCCGTGCCACTTGTCCGGCAGGGGACGCAGCGATTTCACCAGCAGGCGGACCGATTCGACGCGTACCGAGAGCTCGCCCGCGCGGGTCCGCATCAGCACGCCCCGGGCACCGATGATGTCACCGACATCCCAGCTCTTGAACTCCTCGTACCATGCACCAAGCGCCTCGGCCTGGAGATAGAGCTGGATCTGCCCGCTGACGTCCTGCAGTTTCGCGAATGATGCCTTGCCCATGACGCGCTTGAACATCATGCGGCCTGCGACATGCACGCGCACGGCGCTCGCAGCCAGGCGCTCATCGCTGCGGTCACCGTAGGTCGCATGCAGGTCCTGGGCCAGCGCGTCGCGCCGGAAGTCATTCGGAAACGCCACGCCCAGCTCGCGCAGCCGCGCCAGTTTTGCGCGCCGCTCCGCGATCAGTGCGTTTTCCTCCGCTGCGGTTTTTTCTTCCATCGCCGCTCCGAGTTTCCTACAGCCCCTGCTTCAGACTCGCTTCCATGAACGGATCGAGGTCGCCATCGAGCACGGCCGTCGTGTTTCCCGTCTCGTATCCGGTGCGCAGATCCTTGATCCGTGACTGATCGAGCACATAGGACCGTATCTGGTGACCCCAGCCGACGTCGGTTTTCTGGTCCTCCAGCACACGGGCCGCGGCATTGCGCTTGTTGACTTCCAGTTCATACAACTTGGCTTTCAGCATCTTCATCGCGGTCGAGCGGTTCTTGTGCTGGCTGCGCTCCATCTGGCAGGCCACCACGATACCGCTCGGCAGATGCCGCAGGCGTACCGCGGAATCGGTCTTGTTGACGTGCTGGCCGCCTGCCCCGCTTGCACGGTAGGTATCCATCTCGATGTCCGCCGGATTGATCTGGATGCTGATCTCCTCGTCGATGACCGGCGATACGAATACTGACGCGAAGGATGTGTGGCGCCTGTTGCCCGAGTCGAATGGCGATTTCCGCACCAGCCGGTGCACGCCGGTTTCGGTCCGCAGCCAGCCATAGGCAAAGGGTCCGTCAACCTGGATCGATGCACTCTTGATGCCGGCGACTTCGCCCGGGCTCTGTTCGATGACTTCGGCATGGAATCCGCGTGAGTCCGCCCAGCGCAGATACATGCGCAACAGCATCTGCGCCCAGTCCTGCGCTTCGGTGCCGCCCGCTCCCGCCTGGATGTCCAGAAATGCGCCATGTGGATCCATCTCGCCGGGAAACATGCGCATCAACTCGAGTTGCCGCACGCGCTGCTCGAGTTCGCGCGTATCGCGATCGACTTCCGTAAAGCCGGATTCGTCGCGCTCGGTCTCGACGAGCTCGAGCAACTCGGCGGTTTCGGTCAGGCCGCGCCCGATCTGGTCGAGTTCGCCGATCGTGGCAGCCAGTCTGGCGCGCTCGCGTCCAAATTCCTGCGCCCGTTCCGGCTTGTTCCAGATTGCTGCGTCACCGAGTTCGCGGTCGAGCTCTTCGAGTCGTTCGCGCTTGCGGTCGTACTCAAAGGTACCCCCTCAGCGCGCCCAGTCGCTTGTGAAGGTCTTCGATCGCGCGGCGCGTTCCAGCGGTTTCCATGCGGACGGAATCTTATCAGACGCTCATTCGCAGGTTTGCAGGTATTCCGACTGCAGCTCCGCACGAGTCGTGCCTCCGTAGCTCGTTGACTGCAGCCGATAGACAAGCCGGATCCGCGAACCGGCGGGCGGCCGCAGCGCGCGGTCCGCATCGAAATGACCAAATGCAATTGCTTCGACGGGCCGTGACGCCGGTTCCGGCCGCAGCCAGAGCTTCAGGTGGCGATCGGCCACCACGCGGGATTCGGTCACGATGAATTCGCCGTCAAACAGCGGTTCCGCAAAGGACTGGCCCCAGGGTCCGCCGGCCTCGAGTGCGAGCGCCGTCTCGAGGGACAATTCAGCGGCCGCGAGTTCGCCATCTGTTTCGACCACGCCCAGCATCTGGTCGCGTGTCAGGTGCCGGCCGACTTCCTCGCCAAAGGCCACGGTGAATTGCGCAAGGCGCTCTTCGCGCAATGTCAGACCTGCGGCCATCGCATGCCCGCCGAAGCGTTCGATCAGGCCGGGATGCCGCACGTCGATTGCCTCGAGGACGTCACGCACATGCACGCCCGCGACCGAACGGGCCGAACCGCGCAACTCGCCGCCGCCCGCCGGGGCAAATGCGACGACCGGGCGATGCACGTGGTCCTTCATTCGCGACGCCACCAGGCCGATGATGCCCGCATGCCAGCCCGGGTCGTAGAGCGCTACGCCGACCGGGAGACTGCCTTCCTCCAGGTGCAGCCGCCGCACCGCGCTCACGGCTTCATCCCGCATGCGCAATTCCAATTCGCGGCGCTCGCGATTCAGGCTGTCGAGTTCCTGGGCCCGGGTGAGTGCATCGGCCCAGTCGTCGGTCAGCAGGCAGCGGATTCCAACCGACATGTCATCGATGCGGCCGGCGGCATTCAATCGCGGCGCGATCTGGTGACCCAGATGACGGGCAGACAGCTCCTCCAGGCGGCAGCCTGCGACCCGTGCCAGCGCCATCAGGCCGGGCACGGCCGACCTGGCGCGCAGGCGCTTCAGACCTTCCTGTACGAGAATGCGGTTATTGCGGTCGAGCGCCACGAGGTCCGCCACCGTGCCAAGCGCCACAAGGTCAAGGTAATCGGCCACGGCCGGCAGCTTAGAGCCGCGGCGCAATTCAAGTTCCCGCGTCACCGACGCCATCAGGTAGAAAGCGACCCCCACCCCGGCCAGCGCTCTGCTGCCGAACTGCGCGCCCGCCAGATTCGGGTTGACCATTGCCGCGCAGGCCGGCAGCGTCGGCCCTGGCAGGTGGTGATCCGTGACCAGCACCTGCATGCCGAGCGCCCGGGCGGCCTCGATGCCGTCGAATGCCGCGACGCCGTTGTCCACGGTGATCAGCAGATCGGCGCGCTCCCCGGCCAGGTCGGCAACCAGTACCGGCGTCAGTCCATAACCGTGACGCATGCGATCCGGCACGCGGAAATCCACATTGGAATGGCCGAGCCGCCACAACTGGCGCAGCACCAGCGCGGTGCTCGTGGCCCCGTCCGCATCGAAGTCGCCGACCACAAGGATGCGCGATCCGCGCTGCAGGTGATCGACCAGCAATTCCGTCGCCGGCCCGATCCCGTCGAGCGTTGACACCGGCAACAGCTGCCTGAGTTCCAGCACCAGTTCATCTGCATGACTGACGCCGCGCGCCGCATAGACGCGTCGCAGCACGGGATTCAGCGACTTTGGCAGTGCGTCAACGGCCCCGGATGCCCGTCGTCTGATCACGGGCGGCGAGCCACGCTCTCCGGACTGAAGCTTCATCGGCGGCCATGATAGCGGCGCAATTGGCCGCGATTGGCTATATTTTGCTCAGGCCTCCACATGCAGATCACCCGCGAACAAGGCAGCACCCCGAATTCGATCACCGCCTATGCGGCCGGCGAGATCCGCATGCAGGATCGCGCGTTTCGCTCGAGCCTGATCGCAACGCGTGATGCGCTGATCGAGAACTGGAGACACCCGCTGGTCGAGCAACTGTCGATTGGCGATTTCGCGGATCTGCTCGAACTCTCCCCGGAAGTCGTGATCCTCGGCACCGGGACCAGGCAGCGCATGCCGCCGATGGAATTGTTCGTCGCATTCGCCTCGCGCGGCATCGGCCTCGAGGTCATGGACACGGGCGCCGCCTGCCGGACGTATAACCTGCTGCTATCGGAATTTCGCGCTGTCGCGGTCGCATTGATCGTTTAGCGGCGCCGGCTTGCGACTAGCGCGGCGGCAGTTGACGGAGCGGATCGACCGGCCGCCCGTCGAGGCGGATCTCGAAGTAGAGCATCGCGATCTGGCCGGGTGCGTAGCCCATCGCGGCAATCGGCTGTCCGGCACGAACCGTGTCGCCCTCACGGACCTGGACCAGCGCGTTGTGGCCATAGGCCGAAAGCCATCCGCGATCGTGCGTGATGATGATCAGTTGACCGTAACCCCGCAGGCCGCTGCCCGTGTAGACCACCTTTCCGTCGGCCGCTGCCAGGATCGGCTGATTCAATTCGCCGTCGATGCGCAGCCCGAGCCCGCCGGAAGGCTGGGAAACTGTTCCGATCACGCGCCCGTCCTGCACCGGCCAATGCCAGGGTGGCGGCCGATGCGCCGGATCGTCCGGCGAGGCCCGCGGCGGCGCCGTACGCGGCGCGACGACGGATGGGGGCCGCCGCGTGCGCGTTCCGGGCGGCGGATTCAGCCTGATTCGCTGCCCCGCGACGATGCGATAGTCCGCTCCGATGCGGTTCCAGCGTGCGACATCGTGATAGTCGAGCCCGTAACGCAAGGAGATCGAATACAGGGTCTCGCCGGCGCGCACGACGTGCTGGTCCGGAATTGCCGGCTTTCTGCCCGCACCGGCGCAGGCCGCGAGCGCGAGGGCTGCCACCAGAACGAGGGATCGGCCGGAAGAGACGGCTGCCAGCCTGACTCCTCCCGCCACTTCAGGTAAGGCCGCCCAGCAACGGCACGAAACTGACGAAGCCCAGCCTTTCGCGCAGGAACTGGTCGGCGCGCCGCGTGAAGCGCAGCAGCTCCTGCCGGCCCTCAGGACCGACCGGCACGACCAGCCGACCGCCTTCTGCGAGCTGCTGCAGCAGCTTGTCCGGCACGGCGTGTGGCGCCGCGGCGACGAGGATCGCGTCGAATGGTGCCTGCGATGGCCAGCCATCATTGCCGTCACCATGCTTGAAGCGCACGTTGCGGATCCCGAGTTCCTTCAGGTTCTGCTTCGCGCGGTCGAGCAGGCCTTCGATACGCTCGATGCTGTATATCCGCCCGACCAGTGGCGCCAGCACTGCGGTCTGATAGCCGCAACCAGTTCCAATCTCAAGCACCTTGTCCGGCACGCCGCCGAGGGTCACGGCCTCGGTCATGCGTGCGACGACATAAGGCTGGGAAATGGTCTGGCCGTGACCGATCGGCAGCGCGGTGTCTTCGTAGGCGCGGCTTGCGAGCGCTTCGTCCACAAACAGGTGCCGCGGCACGTTGCGGATGCGGTCGAGCACGCGCGGATCGCGGATCCCCTGCTCGACGAGGCGCTGGATCAGGCGCTCGCGGGTGCGTGCCGAAGTCATGCCGATTCCGCTGCGCGTCGGTTCTTCGCGCTCGCCGCTCATGGGACCGGCTCGCGCAACCAGTCGCGCATGACGTCGAGCGCCGCGTGGCGCGTCAGATCGACCTGGAGCGGCGTGACCGAAACGAAGCCGTTGGCCACGGCATGGAAATCCGTCCCGGGACCGGCGTCCTGGCCGGAACCGGCAGCGCCGACCCAGTAAATCTCGCGGCCACGCGGATCCCTGCTGCAGACCGCAGCCTCGGCGCGATGGCGGTTCCCCAGGCGCGTGACCTCGAAACCGCGCAATTCTTCATAAGGGCGGTCGGGCACGTTGACATTGAGGATCATGGAACGATGCAGGGGCTTGGCAAGCAGGCGCAGGACGAGCTCGCGCGCAATGCGCGCGGCAGCGCGGAAATTCGTGCAATTGCCGGTCTCCGGCACCAGCGACATGGCGATGGTGGGCAGCCCGAGAAAGCGACCTTCGATGGCGGCCGCCACGGTGCCCGAATACAGCACATCGTCGCCCAGATTGGCGCCGTCATTGACGCCGGACACGACCATGTCGAAATCATGTTCGAACAGGCCGGTGATCGCCAGGTGTACGCAATCGGTCGGTGTGCCGTTGATGACGTACCAGGTGTCCGGTTCGGCCTGCTGGACGCGCAATGGCACGTCGAGTGTCAGCGAATGGCTGGCACCGCTGCGATTGCGATCGGGCGCGACCAGCGTCAGCGGCGCCACGCCTGCGAGCGCCTCTTTCAGGCAGCGCAGGCCTTCGGCCCGATAGCCATCGTCGTTCGAAAGAAGGATCTTCACGGTCTCGCCTGTCCATCCCCATCGCGTGCCCGGCGACCCGGCCGCACTATACTGGAAAGCGGCGACGGCCTCGTCAGCGCCCCGTGAGTGAAGGCATGAACGAAGAAGACGAACGCAAGCTCTTTCGCGAAGCAGTGCGCGACGTGCGGCCACTCCGGCAGTCCCGGCCGCCGCCGCATCGGCCAAAGGCGCCGCCACGCGCGGTTCTGCGCCGCGCCGACGAAGCGCGAGTGCTCGCGGAGTCTCTCGATGTCGATGCAACCGAACTCGAGGTCGAGACCGGTGACGAGCTGCTGTTCCGGCGCCATGGCGTCCCTGAGGCGACCATGCGCCGCCTGCGGCGCGGTCTGTACGCATGCCGCGAAGGGCTCGATCTGCACGGCATGACCCGCTCGGAAGCGCGCCTGGCGATTCTCGATTTCCTGGCCGATGCCCGCCATCGCGGTCTGCGCTGTGTGCGGATCGTGCACGGCAAGGGGCGCGGTTCGGGTCATCGTGGACCGGTGCTGAAGGCCGCCGTCAATCGCTGGCTGCGCCGGCACGAAGCGGTTCGCGCCTTCTGCTCGGCACGACGGCCGGACGGCGGCACCGGTGCCCTGTACGTGCTGCTCGATACCTGAGCGCGTCAGTCAGCTTCGGCTTCCGGCATGGTTGCCGTGAGGGCCTCACGCAGCAGACTGGTTGCGAATCCACCGCGCGGCAATTCAAAACCGAGCTCGAGTTCCGGTCCCGCCGCGTTCCACACCAGACCCGCCGGCCGCAAGACGGTTGCGCGCCGTTCGCCCGCGACGGCACCGGCCAGGCGCTCCGGCAGTGGCGCCAGCCTATCGAGCACCTGCCGTTCGATATCAGCGGCCTCGCCCTCGGGCATCAGGCCCCCGGCTCCGCACATCGGGCCGGTCGGATGGATGTCGCCCTCACTGCAGCGGCGCCCGAGATCTTCATCGACTTGTGAAACGCGAAACACCGAGGCACTTCCGGAGAGATTCGCGATTTCGCCCGGCAACAGCAGATCCCAGCTTCGATCGGCGACACGGCGGCCGAGCACGGCGTTGAACACCAGGGAGCGGGCGGCCGACAGCAGGAAACTCCTGGCCGTGCGGTTGCGAGGCAGGCGCTGCGATTCAATCCAGTCGCTGACCTGCAGCAGGTTCGCCGCGTCGCGTCCGAATCGCTGAGGACCGAAATAGTTTGGTGCGCCGCGGCCGGCGATCGTCTGCAGCCGCGCCGTCAGCGCCGCAAGATCGCCGGTAAGTCCGCGCACCCGCAACCGGAAGCGATTGGCTGCCAGCGCGCCACGCCGCAGCTTGCGTGAATGCGGGTGCACTTCGAGGATCCGGAACCCGTCACCTTCCAGCCCCGCGGCCGACGGCCGGACTTTCCGAGCAGGCATGGAAAACCACTGCCGCGCGACAGCGTGCCGGTCCTTGAGTCCCGCATAACCGATGTCGCCGGGCGAAATTCCCGCCAGCCGGGCCAGGCATCGCACGACATGCAGCGTGTTGGCATTGCGTTTCTCGACCAGCAGGAGGAAATGGCCGCCGCCGCCGTCCGGCTGGAAAGAGAGCCGCTCCTCGACGAGAAAGTCCTCCGCAGCGCTCCGGATCAGGCCGGCGGCCGGCGGGCCGCCGTGCGCAGTGGGTGGATCGAGCGCGAGCCGGCGCCAGGTTTGCAGGCCGGCTTCGTCAGGCACTGTCACCGGCCAGCAGCAGGACAACGGCGTGAGCCGCAATGCCCTCGGCGCGGCCGATTGCGCCGAGGCCCTCGGCGGTCGTGGCCTTGAGATTGACGCGGCCGCGCTCGAGGGACAGGTCAGCCGCGATGTTGGTGCACATCGCCTCGCGGTGCGAGGCGATGCGTGGCCGCTCGGCGATCAGCGTGACGTCACAATTGGCAATTTCGTAGCCGCGCGAGGTGATGAGCCTGACAACTTCGCGCAGCATCACGCGGCTGTCAGCGCCTTTCCAGCGCGCATCGTCATCCGGGAAGTGCTGGCCAATGTCGCCTGCGCCGGCTGCACCCAGCAGCGCGTCCATCAGCGCGTGAAGCACGACGTCGCCGTCCGAGTGCGCCACGAGTCCACGGTCATGTGCGATCCGCACGCCACCGAGCGTCACGTGATCGCCGGGCCCGAAGCGGTGCAGGTCATGTCCACTGCCGATTCTCACGATTTCTCCTTCAGCAGGCGCAGCGCCGCGCGCGCAAGCGCGAGATCCGCAGGCCTGGTCACCTTGATGTTCAGTGGTGAGCCCTCGATCAGCCGCGGTCGCAGCCCCAGTCTTTCGATCGCAAGCGCCTCATCGGTGGGTTCGATCCCTTCTTCCAGCGCCCCGGCCAGCGCCCGTCGCAGCAAGCCGTGCCGGAACATCTGCGGAGTCTGCGCGCGCCACAGGCCGTCGCGCGGGACGCTTCGGCCGCTGCGCCCATCCGCGTCTGCCAGCTTGACCGTCTCGCCAATCGGCAAGGCGAGCAGACCGCCGACCTCGTCGCGGCGGCAGGCCGCAACCAGTGCGGCCAGGTCGCGGGGCGGCAGGCAGGGCCGCGCCGCATCATGCACCAGGACCCAGTCTTCCGCAGCCGCGGCGGTCAACGCTTCCAGTCCCTGCATGACGGAGCGCGCACGCGTGGCGCCACCGCTGGTGGTCACGACGCGGCGCCGGATCGAGGCCGGCAAGCGCGGCCAGCGCCGGTCGGCAACTGCCGTGACCACGACGCCGCCGGCAAGACCGGGGCAGCGCAGCAACGCCCGCATCGCATGCTCAAGCAGGCTGCGTCCCGCAATGCGCAGATAAGGTTTCGGTACGGATCCGCCGAATCGCGACGAGGCGCCGGCGGCAGGTATCACGAACCAGATGCGTTCGGACACCGGAAATTCAGGGCGTCGCAGAGGCCTTGATCGGGCGCGGCTCTGGCTGCCGGTCATCCGGTACCGGACCTGGCGCGTCCACGACCTGATAGAAAGTCTCGGACTGCGTGATCATGCCGAGATCATGGCGCGCCCGTTCCTCGAGCGCCGTCAGGCCCTGCTTGAGATCCGCGACCTCGGCTTTCATCTGGGCATTTCGTTCGGCCTGCAAGGCATTGTCGGCGCGCTGGGATGCAACGGCCCCAGCGAGATGCCAGACCTCGCGCATTCCTTCGTCCGACAGCCAGAGACGGTACTGCAGCAGGACCAGCACCGCGACAAGACCGGCCAGAAGCATCTTCATGGGTTCAAAAGGTTAGCACGGATCAGGGCGGTTTGACGGGAAAGGCTTCGCGCCCCGGATAGCGCGCGCGCGCGCCGAGCTGTTCCTCGATCCTGAGCAGCTGGTTGTACTTGGCCACGCGATCCGAGCGCGACATCGAGCCAGTCTTTATCTGGGTCGCGGTGGTGCCTACCGCGATGTCGGCGATCGTCGAGTCCTCGGTTTCGCCGGAGCGGTGCGAAATGACTGCCCCATAGCCGGCGCGCGCCGCCATTTCGATCGCCGCCAGGGTCTCGGTCAGCGTCCCGATCTGGTTCGGTTTGATCAGGATCGCATTCGCCACTTCTTCCGCGATGCCGCGCGACAGGATTTCGGTATTGGTCACGAACAAATCGTCACCCACCAGCTGGATCTTCTTGCCGAGCCGCTTTGTCAGGCCTGCCCAGCCTTCCCAATCCGATTCGGCCATGCCGTCCTCGATCGTCACGATCGGATAGCGGTCGGCCAGGGAAGCCAGATACTCCGTGAACTGCGCGGCCGTGAATCGCCGGCCCTCGGATTCCAGCAGGTACACCCCGTCGCTATGGAACTCGCTGCTCGCAACGTCGAGGCCCAGCCACACGTCCTGCCCCGCCTGGTAGCCGGCGGCGTCGATCGCTTCCAGGATCAGCGCGAGCGCGGCCTCGTTCGACGGCAGATCCGGCGCAAAACCGCCTTCGTCGCCGACCGCCGTCGACAGGCCCCGATCGTGCAACAGCTGGCGGAGGCGCTGGAAGACCTCCGCGCCACAGCGCAGCGCATCGGCGAAGCGTGGCAGACCCGCGGGCACGATCATGAATTCCTGGATGTCGAGGCTGTTGTCCGCGTGCGCACCGCCGTTGATGATGTTCATCATTGGCACCGGCATCACGACGGCATCGTCTCCGCCGAGGTAGCGGTACAGCGGCAGCTTCTGCGACTGCGCGGCGGCCCGCGCGGTTGCCAGCGAAACGGCGAGCAAGGCATTCGCGCCCAGCCGCGATTTGTTGTCGGTGCCGTCGAGTTCCAGCATGCGCCGGTCGATGCGCGCCTGGTCCTGTGCCTCGCGGCCGACCAGCGCGTCGCGCAGTTCGCCGTTGACGTGGCCGACGGCATTCAATACGCCCTTGCCCAGGAAGCGCAGCGGGTCGCCGTCGCGAAGCTCGACGGCTTCGCGCGTGCCCGTCGAAGCGCCGGACGGCACCGCAGCCCGGCCGACCGTGCCGTCCTCGAGCTCGACGTCCGCCTCGACCGTCGGATTGCCCCGCGAATCGATGATCTCGCGCCCACGGATGTCCACAATGCGCATCACACGGACTCCTCCGCGAATGGTCGCGACTTTGCCACCCGGTCGATCTCGACGAGCGTCTCGAGCAGCGATCGCATGCGCGCCAGCGGCCAGGCATTCGGCCCGTCCGACAAGGCGTGCTCCGGGTCAGGGTGGGTTTCCATGAAGATTCCCGCGACACCCGCGGCAACCGCCGCGCGCGCGAGCACCGGCACGAATTCGCGCTCGCCTCCCGAGGCGGTGCCCTTTCCGCCCGGCAACTGGACGGAATGCGTGGCATCGAACACGACCGGTGCGCCGAAAGCGCGCATCACGGCCAGCGCACGCATGTCGGATACCAGGTTGTTGTAGCCGAAACTGAAGCCGCGCTCGCAAATCATGATGTCGGCGTTGCCGGTCGAGCGTGCCTTCTCGACCACATTGGCCATTTCCCAGGGGCTCAGAAACTGTCCCTTCTTGATGTTCACGGGCCTGCCCTGGGAACAGACGTTGACGATGAAGTTCGTCTGCCGGCACAAAAAGGCCGGTGTCTGCAACACATCGACGACCGAGGCGACCTCGGCGAGCGGCGTGTCCTCATGCACGTCCGTCAGCACCGGCACGCCATGCTGGCGGCGGACCTCGGACAGGACCCGCAGGCCTTCCTCGATGCCGGGACCGCGAAAGGAAGCGCGCGACGAACGATTGGCCTTGTCAAACGATGCCTTGAACACGAACGGCATGCCGAGCGCGGCCGTGATCTCCCGGAGCTGGCCGGCGATGTCCAGGGTCAACTGCGCACTTTCGACGACACAGGGGCCGGCGATCAGGAACAGCGGCCGCTGCGGCCCGACTGTCGCGCCGGCGAGCTTCACGCGCTGGCCGCCCGCGGCATCTGCCCGCTGGCGTGCTCGCGCGCGGCGCGCACGAATCCGGTGAACAACGGGTGCCCGTCGCGCGGGTTCGAGGTGAACTCGGGATGGAACTGCACGGCGAGGAACCACGGATGCGAGGGCAATTCCACGATCTCGACCAGGTCGTCCTCGGAAAATGCGGAGAACACCAATCCTGCCTTCTGCATGCGCTCCAGGTAGTTGTTGTTGAACTCGTAGCGATGCCGATGCCGCTCATGGATCGTGTCGCGGCCATACACCGCACGCGCCAGCGTGCCGGCACGCATGCGGGATTCCTGCGCGCCGAGGCGCATCGTGCCGCCGAGGTCCGATTTCTCATCGCGCCGCAGGGTCGCCCCGCTGCGATCACGCCATTCGGTGATCAATGCGATGACCGGATCGGGCGCCGAGCGCTGGAATTCCGTCGAGTTTGCGCCGGAGAGGCCGAGGACATTGCGCGCGAATTCGATGACCGCGACCTGCATGCCGAGACAGATGCCAAGATACGGGATTCCATGCTCGCGCGCATAGCGCACCGCCGCGATCTTGCCTTCGATGCCACGCTCGCCAAATCCGCCCGGCACCAGGATAGCGTCCATGCCGGCCAGGCAGTCCGGACCGTTGCTTTCGATGTCGGTCGACTCGACGTAGTGCACCTTGACCCGGGTACGGGTCTTCAGGCTGGCGTGCTGGAGCGCTTCATTCAGGGAAATGTATGAGTCGCGGATCTGGACGTACTTGCCGACCATCGCCACATTGACGGTCGCGTCGCAGGCGTGGCGCGCGGCGACCACCTGCTGCCACTCGCGCAGGTCGGCCGGCGGCGCATCAAGTCGCAGCTTGTCGCAGACGATGTCGTCCAGGTGCTGGTCGTGCAGCAGCAGCGGAATCCGGTAGATGTCGTCGGCATCGACCGCCGATATGACCGCGCGTTCTTCGACATTCGTGAACAGCGCAATTTTGCGGCGTTGCTCGTCCGGCAGCGGATCACGACAGCGGCACAGAAGAATGTCGGGCTGGATGCCGATGCCGCGCAGTTCCTTGACCGAATGCTGGGTCGGCTTGGTCTTGATCTCGCCCGAACCGCCGACAATCGGCACCAGCGTCAGGTGGATGTACACGCAATTGCTGCGGCCCAGTTCGACGCCCATCTGGCGGATCGCCTCGAGGAATGGCAGCGACTCGATGTCGCCGACCGTGCCGCCGATCTCGACCATGCAGACATCCGCATCCCCGGCGCCCAGCATCACGCTGCGGCGGATCTCGTCCGTGATGTGCGGGATGACCTGCACGGTCGCCCCCAGATAATCGCCCCGGCGCTCGCGGGCGATCACACGCTCGTAAATGCGCCCGGTCGTGAAGTTGCTGTTGCGGCCGGTGGTGGTACGCACGAAGCGCTCATAGTGCCCGAGGTCGAGATCGGTCTCGGTTCCGTCCTCGGTGACGAAAACCTCGCCATGCTGGAACGGGCTCATCGTGCCCGGATCCACATTGATGTACGGATCGAGCTTCACCATGCCGACTTTGAGCCCGCGCGCCTCGAGGATCGCACCGAGCGAAGCCGCAGCGATGCCCTTGCCGAGCGAGGAAACCACGCCGCCGGTCACGAACACGAATCGCGTCATGATGAGTCCCCGCCGTCCAGGACAAACTACCGGGCCCGCAAACCTCGGACCGGCAAGACTGCGCCGGCCCACGGCCCGAATACGACGGGATTTCAGTCTAGAGGAAGCGCGCGCTTACCGCCAGCTAAACCGTGAGATCCGTCACAAATGAGGGGCGTCAAGCCGCTGATAAAGCCGCAATGATTGCCGTTCATCGGCCGGTCGCCCGCGTCCGTCGGGCCGGACTTCCGGCCACCCGTCGCCGCCCTATAGTGCAGGCCATGAAAACTTTGCAGACAGGCTTTACGTTGCTGGAGCTGATGCTGGTCCTCGTGATCGCAGGCGTCCTGTTCGGCATCGGCGTCCCGGCGATGGGCAATTTCATCCGCAACGCCCGGATCACCGGGGCTGCCAATGACGTCATGGTGGGCCTGCACCTCGCGCGTTCCGAGGCGATCAAGCGCCGTGTACCCGTGACGCTCTGCACGAGTGCGGCGCCACTGGCCGCAAATCCGGTCTGCACCGCTTCCGCCCAACTGCTCGGCTGGATCGCTTTCGTGGACACAAACCAGGACGGTCAGCGCAACGGCGGCGACACGGTGTTGCTACAGCGCGAGCCGCTGCCGGCCACGGTGGTCGCGCGCTCCTCGGCCAATCCGCTGCGCGTCACCTACCTGGACACCGGATTTGCGCTCAATCCCAATGCCGCGCAGCTGGTGCTCTGCGACGAGCGCGGTAACGAGAATTCCGGCGGCGAGCTTTCCGCCGCGCGCGGCATTACGGTCTCCGCGACCGGTCGCGCCGGCGTGACCCGTGACCCGACCGAGATCCAGACACTGATTGACGCGATCGGCGGCTCGATCGCGGGTTGCAGTGCGAGTTGAATCATGGGTAACGGCATGAAACCGCAGAATGGCTTCACGATGGTCGAGACGCTGGTCGCTCTCGTCGTGCTGGCCATCGGCATGCTCGGCATCGCGGCTCTGTATCTGAACAGCCTGCAGGCCGGTCGTACGGCTATTTATCGCACCGAGGCGGTCAATCTCGCCGCGGACCTCGCCGATCGGATCCGCGCCAACCGCACCGCGGTGGCTGCTTACGGCATTCTCTTTGCAGATGGCTCGGCCGAGGTGCCCGCCTGTTACACGACCGCCGGCTGCACGCCCGCGCAACTTGCCGCAAGCGACCTGAGTCGCTGGAAAGCCAGCATCGCGCAGCAGCTTCCGAATGGCCAGGGCCAGGTCGCGGTAACGCTGCCGGTCGCCGCCGGCGAGCCTGCCAGCTATGTCATCACCGTGCGCTGGGCCGAAGTCGGAGAGGCCAATCCCGTGACCTTCCAGATCGGTTTCACGACATGAACGCGTCCAACAGCATGAAACACCTGCAGCGCGGACTCAGCCTGATCGAGTTGATGGTCGCGATGTCCATCGGGCTGTTCCTGCTCGCGGGCGCGGTTTCCGTGCTCGCCAAGGGCCGCGACCTGTACCGCACGAATGACGCTTCGGCGAGATTGCAGGAAACCGCCCGCTATGCGATGAGCACGATCGAGGCCGACCTGCGCATGGCCAACTACTGGGGCCTGATGAGCCGCGCGGACCTGATCGAGAATGGGCCGGCGCTGGATCTCGCCAATTTCCCGAATGTGGACCCGACCTACGCGCTGCCGGCTGGCCTCAATCCCTATTCCGCCGCGATCAATTCCTGCGGCGCCATGTGGGCAGTGAAATTGCCCGCCTACATCGAGGCCAACAACAACGGGTATGGATTCGCCTGCGCGGCGTTCGGCACGCCCGAGCCCGCCTCCGACCAGCTCGTCGTGCGTCGCGCGGGGACGCAGGTCATCACCGCAGCGAACCTGGCCGCAAGCGCCGGCCAGATCAAGGTCCAGACCAGCCGCGTGCAGGGCACGCTGTTTGCGGATGGCGCGGTGCCGGCCGGCTACGCACCGCCGCTGTCCGAATCACGGGCCCTCGTCGCTCACGGCTACTACGTGGACCAGGACTCGGATCTGGCCGCGGGCACGCCGTCGCTGCGACGCAAGCAGCTGGGCTTCGTGGGCGGCGCGACGGTGATCCAGGATCAGGAGATCGTGCCGGGCGTCGAGGACCTGCAGGTCGAATATGGCGTGGATCTCAATGCGGACCAGAATGCCGATTTCTTCGTGCCACCCGGGACAGCCATCGCGGCCGGGCAAAATATCGTCGCGGTTCGCGTCTGGTTGCTGGTGCGCGCGGAGCAGCCCGAGTTCAGTTTCACCGACGACCGGACCTACGCCTACGCGGATCGGGTCGGTGGCGCAGCCTATACGCCCGGCGACAACTTCCGGCGCGTGCTCGTCGCCAAGACAATCGCATTGAGGAACACGCGGCGATGAACCGGAATATCAACCGCTGCGGCATCGGCTCAGGCCAGGAAGGCGCTGCCCTGATCATCGGGCTGATTCTCCTGCTCGTGCTGACGATTCTCGCCGTCTCGGGCGTCATGACTTCCACGCTGGAACTGCGCATGGTCGGCAACTCGCAACTGCAGGAGCGTGCCTTCCAGGCGGCCGAGGTGGCCGTCGAGGATGCGCTCGCCAATCCCGTCCTGAGCACCAGCGCGCCGTTCACCCAGGCCACGATTCCGAATCCGAATTCCGTGGACGACAACTACCGGTACCAGTTGCAGTACGTCGGCCAGGCGCCCCTGGGAACGGGCATGACCGGGTTCAGCATCGGCACTGCATTCACGAGCTATCACTTCGAGGTGGATGCCACGGGCACCGCGCCCGGCAACGCCTCGGCGCAGCACGTACAGAGCTTTTATGTCATCGGGCCGGGCGGCACCTGAACTTCGACGGAGATTTATATGAGCAAGAACCGCACCCATCTCAGCAAGCGTTCCAGCCATTCCGGACTGCGCCGGGCCTGCATGCTCGCCGCCGTCATCGGCGCACTGGCTTCGGCCACCGCGCTCGCGGGATCGAAGCTCGAGACCGTCGAGGAATGCGTCGAGACCGGTACCGACCTGGTCTCCCTGCCGGGAGTCCCCGGCGGCATGCTGGCAGCGAAGGCCTGCACGGCCTGCGAAACGCACCGGCTGACCTTCGACCAGGCCACCCGTTACTTCATCGGCAAGGAAGCCGTGTCCTACACGCGCCTGCTGGTCGCGGCCCGCAAGGGTTCGATCCGCCTTGACGTCTTTTACCGGCCCGATACCCGGGTCCTGACTCGCCTGCGCCTGGCCGCCAGCGCCGACGCCAACAATCAGTGAGTGACTCGCCATGAGCAACAAAGCCACCCGCTATTTCCGATTCGCCTGTGCCAGCTTCTTGCTGGCGCTTGCAGGCACGGCTGTCGCCGACGAAACCGAGATTTTCACGGGCGCCGGCAATTCGCTGACGGCCCAGCTCCCGAACATCCTGTTCATCATCGACTCGTCGGGCAGCATGAGCACGAACGTCGTGACCCAGGTGCCGTTCAACCCGGCGACCACCTACGCGGGTAGCTGCGCCGCTAACCGGGTCTATTTCACGACCGGCAGCACGACGCCGAGTTGCGCGAGCTCCGCCTCGTTCCCCGCCGTCGCATTCAAGTGCAATGCGGCGACTGCGGCCCTTGCGACCAGCGGTCAGTACACCGGTGGCGCAGCGCAGTGGCGCACGCAGAGCGGCACCTTGCGTTGGCGCAACATCACGATCACCAACAGCAATACGGCCTGGGTCGAATGCCGCGCTGACGCCGGCCTGCACGGCGATGGCGTCAACCTGACCAAGCTGTGGGCCGCCGACGCCGGCAACGGCCCCTGGACCATCAATCCGGCCCAGCAGATCACCTGGACCGCGAACGGTGCGAATAACACTTACACCTTCTACTCCGCCAATTACGTCAACTGGCTGCTCAATGCGAGCACGATCACGCAGACGCGTCTGCAGATCGTCCAGGCCGCGGCCAAGCAGACCATCGACCAGCTGATGGCCGCTGACAACACCAACATCGGACTGATGCGCTACAGCATCAATACGAGCAATGGTTGCAGCGACACCCTGTCGGCCGAAGGCGGCATGGTGCTGAAGGAAATCGGCCCCGTCGGGACCAATGGGCCGGCAATCAAGTCCCTGATCGACGGCATCACCGCGAGCGGATGCACGCCGCTGTCGGAGACCATGTACGAAGCATATCTTTACCTGAGTGGCGGAGCCGTCAGATACGGCATCAATTCGCGCGTCTCGACCGGTTCCGGCGGCGCGTTCCCAAGCGTCCTGAGTTCTCGCCAGGCCTCGCCGAGTACGGGTATCTACAAGAGTCCGCTGGCGACCTCCTGCCAGAAGAACTTCATTGTGCTACTGACGGACGGTCTGCCGACTTCTGACAATTCCGCCGACACGGCCATCCAGGGATTGGTTGGCGGCAGCTGCGCCGGCACGGGCGACGGCCGCTGTCTGGAGGAAGTCGCGAAGTACATGTACGAGAACGACATGCGCCCGCCGTTGACCGGCTTGCAGAATGTCACGACCTACACGATCGGCTTCGGCCCGGAGGTCACGGGCTCAACGGCGCTGCGCAACACCGCCCAGGGTGCCGGTGGCGTATTCTACGAGGCCAACGATTCCGCGAGTCTCAGCAATGTGCTGACCCAGATCGTGCGCACGATCCTGGACTACAACACCTCGTTCACGGCCCCGGCGGTGTCGGTCAATGCCTTCAACCGCACGCAGAACCTGAATGACCTTTATGTCACCGTGTTCAAGCCCAGTGAGACCTATGCCTGGTTAGGCAACCTCAAGAAGTACCGGCTCAATCCGGATGGCACGATCGAGGACGCCACCGGCGCGCCGGCGGTCGATATTGCGACCGGCTTCTTCAAGCCCACGGCGCAGAGCTACTGGACCACGGGTGTGGACGGTGACTCCGTGCAGCTGGGTGGCGCAGCCAATGAGCAGCCGCTGCCGGCGTCGCGCAACATCTACAGCGACCTCGACACCGCGGCCGCGCTGACCGCGTCTTCGAACCAGGTGACGACCACCAACGTCCTGATCACGACGACCACGCTCGGCCTCGGGGCTGCCGAGGCACCGGGCAAGAACGCGCTGGTCAACTGGCTGCGGGGCGCCGACATCGACGATGATAACCAGGACGGCAGCGTGACCGACCCGCGCCTTGCCATGGGCGACCCGATGCACGGGCGACCGGCAACCGTCATCTACGGCGGCACCGTAGCGAGCCCGGATCCCACCGACGGCGTCGTCTATGCGGTAACCAATGACGGCTACCTGCATGCGATCAACGCAGTGGACGGCAGCGAACTGTGGGCCTTCATTCCGAAGCAGATGCTGGCGCGGGCACGAAACCTGCACCTGAACGATGCGGTGACCGACCGCGTGTTCGGCCTGGACGCCAACATCCGGGTCCTCAAGATCGAGGTCAATGAGAACGGCGTCCTCGAGCCCAGTCTCGGCGAGCGCGTTTACATTTACTTCGGCATGCGCCGTGGCGGCAACGAGTACTACAGCCTCGACGTAACCGACCGCAACGCACCGGCGTTGCTGTGGAAGATCGGGCCGAACGAGACGGGCCTCAAGCAGATCAAGAATGCGGGCCAGAGCTGGTCCACGCCGACCATCGCCCGCGTCAATGTCAGCGGTGCGACCCAGAATACGCTGCAGCACGTGCTCGTGTTCGGCGGCGGTTATGATTCGGTCCAGGACAACGGTCCGTATGTCACGGACACCAGCGGCAACCAGATCTTCATGGTGGACGCCGTCAGTGGCAACCGGCTCTGGTATGCCGGCCCGAGCACCGACGCGAGTGCCGACCTGCGCCTTGCGTCAATGACGCACTCGATTCCGGGCGACGTCCGGGTCTTCGACCTCACCGGCGACGGCTATGCCGACCGCATGTACGCGGCCGACATGGGCGGGCGCGTGTGGCGCTTCGACATCTACAACGGGCAGCCAAAAGCAACCCTGGTCACGGGCGGCGTGTTTGCATCGCTCGGCAACGCCCACCTGTCGAGCCACCCGGATAGCTCGACCCGGCGCTTCTACAACGCACCCGACGTGTCCTTCCTGAGCTCCGGCGGCCGCACCTGGCTCAACCTCGCACTCGGCTCCGGTTATCGCGGGCATCCGCTCAACCTGAACACGCAGGATCGGTTCTACAGCCTGCGCGACTACCGGCCATTCGCGCGCCTGACCCAGGCGCAATATGGCAGCGCGACGGTCATCACCGAGGCGGACGTGACTCTCGTCGATGTGACAAGCACCATTACGCCGGCCATTCCGAGCGGCGCAGCTGGCTGGCGCATGGATCTGCGTCGTCCGTCGGCCGGCTGGACCGGCGAGAAGTCCCTGTCCGAGGCACGGACGGTGCAGAGCATGATCCAGTTCTCCAGCTATGAGCCGAACTCGAATTCCACTTCCGCGAGCACCAGCTGTTCGCCGGGTATCGGCACGAACCGGCTGTACACCGTGAGCGCCTACACGGGTGCGCCGGTGATCAACCGCGACAGCCCGACGGATCCGCCGGACTCGGTGGACGACCGTTCGAGCGAACTCGAGCAGGGTGGCATCGCGCCGGAAGTGGTCTGGCTGTTCCCGAGCCCCGATGATCCGGTCAACTGCGTCGGCGCCGCCTGTCGCCCGCCCCCGCGCTGCCTGGTCGGCCTCGAGACCTGCGGCGTCGGCATCAACCTGTCGCCGGTCCGGACCTACTGGCGGCAGACCGGTATCAACTAACGGACAACCACCCGGCCGCCCGCGCGGCCGGGTGGCCCGCCGGAGAATCCTGATGAAATCGAAGCAACAGCAGAAGGGTGTCACGCTGATCGAGCTGGTCGTCGTGATGATCATCATCGGCATCCTGGCCGCCGTTGCCATACCCAGTTACCGCCAATACGTGTTGCGCAGCCAGCGCTCGGACGCCAAGGATGCGTTGCTCGCGCTGGCGACCCAGCAGGAAAAGTTCTACCTGCAGTGCAACAGCTATGCGACCGACATCGCTGCCGCGAACAATTGCGGGGCCGGGGACCTGCAAGGCGCTGCGCTCAGCAAGAACGGCTGGTATCAACTCGCTGTTGATGCAGTGGCCAACCCGCTGACCAGCTACACGGTCTCGGCCACCGCCGTTGCCGGCGGCAACCAGGAACAGGACGTCGCATGCCAGGTATTCCGCGTCACCAATCTCGGTGTCCGCACGGCCGAAGACGACGGCGGCGCCGACAACACGGCCGAGTGCTGGCGCTAGAAGAGTTCCGGCCGCTCCATCCAGGCGGGTCGTAACGCGGGCTTCCCCGGCGCGACCGCCATTTCCGAGTCGATCCACAAGTCACCGACTGCCGCGAGCCGGGACCCGACAAACAAGAGCGGCAGGCGCTCCCTCATCCACGGCACGATGCCCGCCTCCTGACAGAGCTGCTTCAGGCGCTTGCGCGGTCGCGCGGCATGGGGTCGCAGTGACTCGCCCCCGGCGCGAAACCGGATGACGATCTCCTTCAGCAGACGCGAATCCAGGCCGCCCTGATCGCTTGCAATGAGGCTGATGCTCCCCAGCCCGCCTCCCAGTGCCACTGCGGCCGGCTTTGCCAGATCGAATCGCAGGGTGCCGGACGGCGGCGCTTGCAGTGGACGCATCGCGTAGAGCAGGTCGCGATAGCGTCGCAGCTCGCCACTCTCCCAGCGCACCACGGGCAGGGCATCCGGTCGCGCCTCCATCAAGTCACCCAGGATGGTCTCAAGACGCGTGGCCGACGGGGTCCCCAGGCCCTGTTCCCGGATCCACCAACGCAACAGGTTCACTTGCCGGTCCCGGGACAGGCGCTGCAGGCCGCTGACCGAAAGCCTGCTCTTGTCGAGCAGACCCGCGGCATCTGAGTCGGCCAGCGCGGCCAGCAGGCGTCCTGCCTCCGCCAGATGCCTGGCGCTTCGCGAGACGGTCGTCGCGGCCTGCGGCCAGCGCGTGCGCAGCCGGGGAAGAACCTGTTCGCGCAGCCAGCCCCGGTCAAAGCGGTCTGCATCGTTCATCGGATCCGAAACCCAGGACAGGCCCTGACGATCTGCGTAGGCCGCGAGATCCCTGCGATCGAAATCGAGCAAAGGCCGTCCATGCCATCCGGAGCCCAGGCGTGCCCGGGCGGGCATCGCGGCAAGCCCGGCGACGCCCGCGCCGCGCAGCAACTGAATCAGCACGGTTTCCATCTGGTCGTCGCGGTGATGCGCCGTCAGCAGCCATTCGCCGGCCGCCAGGCAGCCGGCGATCGCCGCATAACGCGCGTCTCGCGCTTCGGCTTCGATGCTCGCGCCCGGCGCCGGCTGAAGCGCGAGGCGCAGGATGCGCAACTCCAGATCAAGCGTGCTGCAGGATTGGCTACAGGCATCCGCCCAGCCGGCTGCTTCGGGCTGCAGTCCGTGATTCACGTGCACGGCGCGCAGCACGAGCCCGGCATTTGCGGCCCGCAGCCCAGCCATCGAATGGAGCAGCACGCTCGAATCGAGCCCGCCGCTCAGTGCCACGCAGAATCGGGACGACTGCCATTCGGGCTCGAGTGCCGACAGTGCAGCGGCCAGCCGCTCTGGGCCGAAGGCCATGTCAGGCGCCGCCGAAAACCCCGAAACCGCGCAGCCGCCGCTGCCGCTCCTCGAGCAGCGTGTCGATCGGCAGCGCCGCAAGTTTCGCCATCTGGCGCGCGAGCGCTTCCCGCAGCGACTCCGCCATCACCTGGGGATCGCGATGCGCACCGCCCAGCGGCTCTGCAATGACTTCATCGATGACATTCAGCCGGGACAGCCGCTCCGCCGTGATGCCCATGGCCTCGGCTGCCAGTTCGCGCCGGTCTGCGCTCTTCCAGAGGATGGAAGCACAGCCCTCCGGCGAGATCACGGAATAGACGCTGTACTGCAGCATCAGGAGCCGGTCGCCGACACCGATTGCCAGTGCGCCACCCGAACCGCCTTCGCCGATTACGCAGCTGATGATGGGGACGCGCAACTCCGCCATCTCGAACAGATTGCGCGCGATGGCCTCGCTCTGGTTGCGTTCCTCGGAACCCACGCCCGGGTAAGCGCCCGGCGTGTCGATCAGCGTCACGAGCGGCAGCCCGAAACGCTCTGCGGTCTTCATCAGTCGCAGCGCCTTCCGATAACCCTCGGGCTTTGGCATGCCGTAGTTGCGGCGCACGCGCTCTTTTGTATCGCGGCCCTTCTGCTGGCCGATCACCATCACAGGCGTACCGGCAAGTCGCGCAGGTCCCGCGACGATCGCCTGGTCGTCGGCATACATCCGGTCGCCATGCAGCTCCTGGAATTCGGTGAACACCAGCGGCATGTAATCGAGCACATAGGGCCGCTGCGGATGGCGAGCCAGCTGCGTGATCTGCCAGGGAGTCAGATTCCCGAAAATGCTGATCGTGAGCGCGCGACTCCTGGCGCGAAGTTTTTCGATCTCGTCCGCGGCGTTGAGTTCGGAATCCTCGCCGAGAAAGCGCAGTTCCTCGATCTTCGCCTCGAGCTCGGCGATCGGTTGCTCGAAATCGAGGAATTGCAGCGCCATTTCGCCAGTATAGTGCGGTTAATCGCCCCTGGGACCGTACATGATGCGCACACCATCGCGCCCCACCAGCCGCCCCAGGCCCTCCAGCAATTCGCGCGTCGGCCGCACCGACCATGCATCGCCGAGCGCGAGCGTCGCGGACGCCAGCCGC